>ENA-OYYE01000019-OYYE01000019.1-human-gut-metagenome-genome-assembly--contig:-NODE-19-length-96838-cov-9.918085_pt1 | contig 96838 bp, 53 predicted proteins | sample MGYA00243244_ERZ653437 | MGnify/ENA primary metagenome ERZ653437 (study PRJEB26926, sample SAMN06165130) | human gut metagenome | biome: ENVO:00009003; feature: ENVO:2100002; material: ENVO:00002003...
CCCAGATGCGCATCCATCTCACCTTCAAGCATTTTCTCCAATACCTGCGCGTGTAACTGCTTCAGAAACTTGCTGACATCAGCTTCTGTCTTGAACTGGCTAAGGAACTCCTTACTTAATACCTCATCAGGCACTACATGATTCTTCTCTTTCATAATTTTCTTCATTTTGCAAAGCTATTAAATAAAAAATACGGAACCCATACTGAATCCCGTATTTTACATTTACACAAAATATTTTATAGTGCCGTTTTTTATTGCGGACAGTGCCGTTTTATTTTTCCACGTTCGTATCATCAGCCGTACTCCATGGACCAACTTCAGGTACAAAGGTTACTTTTGCCGCCTTATTGGCCAGCGTCAGCGTATAACGTATCTTTTTGCCTTCACCCCAGGCTTGTGTATCATTCAAGTCAATGGCGGAAGTTACAGTATCAAGAAGAACGTCTTTCTCATAGATGTCATAGACAACATTGATTTTGGCATTCGTATCCAACGTCTGGGGCATCAACATCCAGGCTGTATTCACTTCCACACCCGTTGTATTCACTTCCAATGCACCATCGTCAATCGTATGTGCATAAGTGGCTGTTCCTTCCTGTGACTTCCATATTGAATCATCAAAACCATAAGTTCCTTTATTGTGCACACCGGATATTGTAAGTGTTTTCAGTTTATAAGTCAAAGCGTCGGCTGCCTTGACAGTGAAATTTATTTGGGTCAGTATATGGCCGAATTTCAAAGATACCCCACTGGCATTTGATGCCTTGGTTGCATCCGTCGCTTTCGCGGCTACCAAGTCCGTTTGGGCAGCTACATCCGCTACCGTATAAGTAATGGAAGGATATATAGCACTAGCAGCCGGTTGATTGTACGTCAAGGCCCCGGTACCCGGATTCCCGTAAGCAAAGAACTGCAAGTTATCCGTCATTGGCCAATAATATGTTCCCCCAGTCAAACTCCAGTCGGGAGCACTATAAGTTACCTTAACAGCTGCCATGAATTCCTTCATCGCATCAAAAGTCGCAACAGAGGCCATTGTTGTTGCTCCCGTATTATAAGCATACACAGTGAACCCTACCTTCTGCAATTCCGGCAAATCAGTCACTGTGGCTCTCGTAGTGTTACCCACTACTGTTCCCAATTTAATCTCCGCCTTTTGTCCGGCATTCTCTATCTCCTCACTTTCCGAGCAACTCATTACTGCTGCTGCAGCCAAAGCCAAAAATAAAACCTTCTTCATAATTGTCTGTTATTAAAGTTAATATATTTATTTGTCTGTTTGCTATCAATTCACCGGTAGCTCCACATCCGTCTCATCATCCCAATCGTCCACATCGCCACCAATCCCTCCATCTCCTTCATCAGTTCCCGGTTCCAAATCATCCACCACAACCTTGTCCTCCGGTACGGGAACCTCGATATGGATTTCCGACCCAGGAACGCCCACATCAGGTTCTTCTTCGCCTCCTCCCGAGGGAGGAGCTGTTTCAATCACTTCCGTGATATCCACCTTCACCTCTTGAACCGTTTTATCTCGTTTCACAATCTTCAGTGTCAGCAACATAGGACTATCCGCACGGGTCTTGGTATCTTTCAGTAATACAAAACTGGAGAAATGCCCCCATAAAAGCCCGTTTTCACGCTTTGTATCCACACATATAGGTACCTCGCTCAAATGGCAAGCACGGTTGCCTATAAAGTAACTTCCGTTCAAGCCGTCCACATGGCAGATGATGCTCGATATTCTATCCCATCCTTCCACCTTTATATCAAAGGAATAATGGTCCACTACCGCTTCCGGCTTCCAGTCCAACGGAAGCGCCACATCACTCTGCCTTATTTCCACCTCGTCCAAAGCCACCACATACAAAGGGTCGGGCGACCAAACCATATCTTCGTGTACATCCAGCCCCGTACAGTGTCCCGTAAAAGCCTCAATCGTCTCATAACTCTCGTCGCCCCGTATCTGTATACTCTCCGTATTGAAGTTATAGGCCACCACCGCATACTTCCCCGGCGGTACCTTCACCTCACCCCCTCCGGCAGGCAGATAACTTTCAACCTTTCTCCCCTGAGTATCTTTCGGATAGAAGATAATCCGCATGGTCTGCGGCAGCTTATCCGTCACCCCTTTCCAATCCAGTTTAATCTGTACTCCGCTAACGGGATAATCATCCAGCATATCGCGGAAGTCACAGCTTCCCAGCATTGGCAACAGCCCGAAGAACAGCCAGAGAATCATATGCCGTGCATCTTTCATACCACTCATCTCCCCGACGTTAGAAGCCATACCAAAGAAATTTTTGCTTTTGTCGGCCCGATAAAGTGATACTTTCCACTGCTGACCCAAACCAAGTCATTTCCATAAGAAGTATATTTCCTGTACTCCGTATCCAAGTATCCAATGCCCACACTGAATTCAATCGCCAGATGCCGAGCCAGTGGACGCACGTATCCATAAGTTATTCCTGCAGCTGCGTAATACTTCCCCCGGTATCCCTTCTCCTTTTTCAACTGAAAATCATAGGTACCTCCTTCGGCATATGCTCCCAGGAAGTGTCCGGACAATCTTCCGCGCGTATGGCGGTTTCCCAACCAGTAACGCGCCTCTGTCCCTCCCGAAAGGAGCTGATAGCAGAAATTACATCCGCTGTCAGACCACCAAGGGCATTTGTACTCAACATTCAAAGACCACCTCTTTCCCAATGGCAGCTCCACTTCTATGTTCGGAGCCAAGGCCAGGTCGTAAAGCAAATTATTTTTTAACGCCAGCACCGTTTTACAAGTATGGCTATGGGATTCTACCGACTTATTCTGCCCTATTACCTGCCCCGACATCATGCAAAAAAGGAGTAGCCAAAAGACATATATAAAAATGCGTTTTCCCATAATTTCGCGTTGTATACAAACAAAAGTAGAAGATAATTACCGAATAAAAATCACTTTCCATCACTCTTTTCAAAGGCTGAAAGGTTCTGTGAAACGATTGAAACAGATTTGCAACTTCTGCCTTATCCGGGACGCTGTGAATAGATTCTTCTCTCTCAAAAAGTCAATCCGTGTGCGAAAACAGTAAAATTCAGTGAAAGAAATACAAAAGAAGTAGCAGGAACATTCTGAAATTTGGAAGATAACAACGGGAACCTTACATTTGTAATGTGATTTTTTTCATAGTATTAGATTTAAGGTTAACAAAGGTTGGAGTACAGCGGTACTCCTTTTTTTATTTATGCCAGCAAACGATACACTCCCCCCACCATCGCCTTCACCACCCCTTTCATCTCCAGTTCAAAGAGCAGGGCGCTCATGCGGTTGACGGGAATGTCGGCTTCCACCACTAAGGTATTGATGTGCAGGTCTCCCATGCGGGAAAGGATTTGCACGACGCGCGTTTCTTCTTCGGTCAGTTCGGGGAAGAGCGTGCGTTGCACTGCGGCGGGCTTGTCCGGCTGAAGGGTGTCTGCCCAACCCATGGCCTGCACAAAGTCGGCGGCGTTCTGGATAAGAGCCGCCTTGTTGTCGCGTATCAGTTGGTTGCAGCCGATGGAGGCGGCATCGGTGGCGCGGCCGGGCACGGCAAAACAATCGCGGTGATAGCCCTCCGCCAGTTCGGCGGTGATGAGCGAGCCACCCTTGGCGGCGGACTCCACTACGATGGTGGCGTCGCACATACCGGCCACGATGCGGTTGCGGCTGATGAAGTTATGCCGTTCGGGAGTGGTTTCAGTGAGGAACTCCGTAAGCAGGCCGCCGTTGGGAAGCATGTCGATGGCGGTCTTGCGATGGACGTAGGGATAAATGCGGTCTAAGCCATGCGCCAGAACGGCAACGGTGGAAAGGTGGTTGGCGAGTGCGGCGCGATGGGCGTGGATGTCGATGCCGTAGGCAAGGCCGCTCACTACCAGCACGTCGGGGCAAAGGGCGGAAAGGTCGTACAGGAAGTCGGCGCAGAACTGCTTGCCGTAATCGGTGGCGCGACGGGTGCCCACCATATTGATGACGTGCAGGCGGTTGAAGTCCGTCTCGCCCTTGAAGAACAGGACGGGTGGGGCGTCTTCGCAACCACGCAGGCGCGAGGGGTAGGCTTCGTCTTTCAGGGTGAGGCAGGACAGGCGGTTCTTCTCTACAAACTCCATCTCGCGCTCGGCACGAAGAAAGGCGGCGGGGCAGTCCAGCGAATCGGCTACGGAGGGATGCACGCCGGGCAGTAGTGCGGGCAGTTCGGTGCGGAGGCGGAAGACCTCGACGGCACTTCCCACACCGTCCAATAAACGCTTTGCCCCGATACGTCCTATACCGGGGCAAAGCGTGAGGGCTATACTGCAAATTCGTTCGTCATTGTTCATTATACCATCGGGCATTAAGGTTGGGCGGGTTGCAGATAGGGGGCAAAGAGGTTGTCGAACAGGGAACTGCCGCTCAGTCGACCGTTCACCAGGCAGACGGTTTCGACCACTGCCTTGAGGACTACTTTCCCGTCGCTCTTGCGGTAGATGTCCTGATAGAAGACGTACTTGATGCCTTCTTTCTTCAGGCTGAGCTTGGAAAGAAACTCGTCGCCACTCTTCAGGGGTGTCTTGAATGCCATGCTGATGCGGGCCACCACCGGGTCTACCCCCTGCTGATGCAGGGCGGCAAAGCTGGCACCGACGGAGGACAGGAACTCATGGCGGGTATGCTCCAGGTAATGCTGGTAGTTGGCATTGTTGACAATGCCTTGAAGGTCGCACTCGTAGTCGCGGACTTTCATTGAGAGTTCAAAAAGATAATTCAATTTACTATTTGACTATTTACGATTTACTATTTAAATGCTCACAGGTCGATGACTTGTACTGTCACTTATCCCCGCTGCCGCTCCACATCCAGTCCTTTGAACTTCTTCAGTTCTTCTACCAACACCAGTTTATAGAGCTTGTCGCTGGGACGTATCTTGACGGATTTCATGGAGAAGTGCTCCCCTTTATGCACCGTCTGCACCGGTTTCAGGTCGACACGGGCTTCATCGAGGGTGACGAACTCGGCGCCGGTCGTAGGACCGGTGATGAGCAACTTATCGCCCACGCTAATCTCGGCTGCCTCCACCAGAAACTCGGCGACGCCGATATTGGAGAAGTAACGGATGCCCTTGCCCACATATATCTTCCGCTCCGTGGCGGCAGAACCGTAGTTCTTGGTCCACTCGCCCAGGCGTTGCCCCAGGTAATAGCCATCCCAGAAGCCACGGTTGAAGACAGTCTTCAGGCGCTCGTCCCAGGCGGCAATCTTCTCGTCGGTGAAGGTGCTCTCCAGGTAGGAGCGGATAGCTTCTTTGTAACACTCCACTACGGTGCGGACATACTCCGGCCCGCGGGCACGCCCTTCGATTTTGAAGACACGCACGCCGGCATCCATCATCTTGTTCATGAAGTGGATGGTTTTCAGGTCTTTGGGGGACATGATGTACTGGTTGTCCACTTCCAGTTCCACGTCGGTCTCCTTGTCGCGCACCACGTAGCTGCGGCGGCACACCTGCATACAGGCGCCGCGGTTGGCAGAGTTGTTCATCTCGTGCAGCGACAGGTAACACTTGCCGGACACCGCCATGCAGAGGGCGCCGTGGCAGAACATTTCGATGCGTATCGGTTGTCCGCCGGGTCCGCAGATGTTCTCCTCACGGATGTGGCGGTAGATTTCTGCCACCTGTTCCAGGTTCAGCTCGCGAGCCAGCACCACCACGTCGGCAAACTGGGCGTAGAAGCGCAGGGCTTCCACATTACTTATATTAAGCTGTGTGGACAAATGCACCTCCTGGCCTATCCGCCGTGCATAGTCCATCACCGCCACGTCCGCTGCAATCACGGCGGAGATGCCGGCAGCCTTGGCGGCATCCACGATGGTGTGCATCAGGGGGATGTCATTGTCATATATAATGGTATTCACCGTGAGGTAGCTTTTCATGCCGTGCTCGTCGCAGGTACGGGCTATCTCGCGCAGGTCGTCGATGGTAAAGGTGTTCGCCGAGCGTGCACGCATGTTCAGGTTCTCGATGCCGAAGTAGATGGAATCGGCTCCGGCCTGGATGGCTGCCGCCAAGGACTCGCGGGAGCCGACGGGAGCCATGATTTCGAACTCATCAATAGAAGGTTTCAACATATCTTTTTGAATTAGAGTATGCAAAGGTAGGCTTTTTTCTGTACTTTTGCAGACAAATCCGGTTAGATTATGAAGATTAGAGATATCGACTTAGGCACCCGCCCCGTCCTGCTCGCCCCGATGGAGGACGTCACCGACCCGGCTTTCCGCCTGATGTGCAAGCGGTTCGGGGCAGACATGGTGTACACCGAGTTTGTGTCCGCCGACGCCCTGATACGGTCGGTGAGCAAAACGGAACAGAAACTGAACATCAGTGACGAGGAACGCCCCGTGGCGATTCAGATATACGGTAGAGACACGGAGACGATGGTGGAGGCCGCACGCATCGTGGAGCAGGCGCGCCCGGACACGCTGGACATCAACTTCGGCTGCCCCGTGAAGCGCGTGGCGGGAAAGGGAGCCGGGGCGGGCATGTTGCAGAACATCCCGCTGATGCTGGAGATTACACGCGCCGTGGTGGACGCGGTGAACATCCCGGTCACCGTAAAGACGCGACTGGGCTGGGATGCAGACCATAAAGTCATCGTAACCCTGGCCGAGCAGTTGCAGGACTGCGGCATCGCCGCCCTCACCATCCACGGGCGCACGCGGGCACAGATGTACACGGGCGAAGCGGACTGGACGCTGATAGGCGAAGTGAAGAACAACCCGCGTATGCACATCCCCATCATCGGAAACGGCGACGTCACCACGCCTCGCCGGGCGAAAGAGTGCTTCGACCGCTATGGTGTGGACGCCATCATGATAGGTCGCGCCAGTTTCGGCCGTCCGTGGATATTCAAAGAGGTGAAGCACTACCTGGAGACAGGCGAAGAACTTCCGCCGCTGAGTCCCGAATGGTGTCTGGACGTATTGCGCCAGGAGGTGGAGGACAGCGTCAACCTGCTGGACGAACGAAGAGGCATCCTGCATGTGCGCCGTCACCTGGCGGCGAGTCCGCTGTTCAAGGGCATTCCCAATTTCAGGGATACGCGCATAGCGATGCTGAGGGCGGAAACGAAGGAAGAACTGTATCGCATCTTCGACAAAATTCAAGAGCTTTTTCCGGGGTTGACAGACGCACGTGTCTGACGTGACAGAGGCTTGTGTCTGTCGTGACAAAGGCTTGCGTCTGTCGCGACAGGGGCTTGTGTCTGTCAAGAGCATCGCGGGAGACTGCGGAAATCAGACTTTGGAGACAAGCGGAAGGGGGTATGGAAACATACGAATCAAGGCGGGAACACAGAGGCACGGAGACACAGAGAGTTTATTTTCAAAACGTTAAAAGCGCTCTGTATCTTCTATGTCTTTGGGTTTTATTCCATTTTGACGCGTCTTTTTCTTTGCAGGAAAGAAAAGAATTCATATTTTTGTCTTTCCAAGAAAGAAACTTTCTCTAATATTTGTCTTTATGAAGAAGAAAGAACTGATTAAGCAATTGATAGCCGGCTTCCAAAACTCATTGCCGGTGGAGGTGCTGCCGCGTGAAATGGAACTGCCCATAGACAGTGGCAAGATTATTACGGTACCCGGTGTTCGCCGTTGCGGTAAGTCTTCTCTTTTTATGCTGGTCATCAACCAACTGATTGCGGAAAAACATCTTCGCAAAGAGTGCATCCTCTTCCTGAACTTCGACGACGAACGCTTGCAATTCTCTGCCGACAATCTAGACGAAATCCTGCAAGCCTATCGCGAGTTATATCCCGACATTCCGCTGAAAGAAGCTTATCTCTTTTTCGATGAAATACAGATGGCAAAGGACTGGCAGCAGTTTGTGCGCAGAGTATATGAGCAAGAATGCAAGCATGTCTTTATCACCGGAAGCAACTCGCACATGCTTTCTTCCGAGCTCTCCACTTCCTTGCGCGGCAGAACCCTGCAATACGAGGAGTTCCCGCTTTCCTTCAAGGAGTACTGTTCCTTCACGAAAGTAGCCACCAATTTTTATATTCCCGAAAACCGGGCGCGTCTTATCAACACCTTTAAGGAATTTCTTCACCAAGGCGCTTTTCCGGAAGTAGTTCTTGCCACTCCTCTGCTGAAAGACCGCATCTTGCAGGAGTACTTTTTCGTGATGCTCTATAAAGACTTAGTAGAGCGGTACGAGATAAGAAACCCCGAACCGGTGCGGTACTTCATAAAGCGGGTGATGAGCAATCTGACGAAGCCTACTTCCATCAACCGCATTTACAATGAGCTGAAATCTCAAGGAATCAGCATTGGGAAAAACACATTGTATGAAGTAATCGCGCAGACGGAATCCATCTATCTCTTCTTCTCGCTGACCAAGTACGAGCCCTCACTGGTAAAAGAAAACAGCGGCGACAAGAAGTATTATTGCATTGATAACGGCCTGCGCTCCGTACTGCTCAGTCCGCAAAGCGAAGATAATGGCAAGTTACTGGAGAATGCTGTCTATCTGCACCTGCGCCGCAACCTGACAGCGGAAGCGGGACTGCACTATTACAAAAACAAGAAAGAATGCGATTTTGTACTGACATCCCATGGTGAAGTGACCCAACTGCTTCAAGTGACTTACTCGCTGCATGATGAAGAAACCCGGACGCGCGAATTGGAAGGCATACTAGAAGCAGCCCTAGCTACAAACTGCCGGAACCTGTCGATTCTTACGTTCGAAGAAGAAGAAGAGATAGAGAAAGACGGTTATTCCATCCGGGTATTACCCGCCTGGAAGTGGATGCTGACCGAGTGAAGCCGCCCCTCACCGGAACATCGGCTGCGCGAACCACCGCTTGAACATCCACGTTACCACCACATAGAGTGCGAAAGCGGAGACGAAACCCACCACGGCGTCAATGACGTAGTGCGCCTGAATGTACACCGTAGCCCCGCACAGCAGGAGGTAAAACGGCAACAGGCAGGCAAACAGCCGCTTGCTGCCACGCCACGCCATAATCATCAGGATGGTGGACATACCTACGTGCGAGCTGGGGAAGGCAGCCGTAGGTCGCTCGCCCACTTGCTGCGAGCCCTCTACGAGGTTGTAGAAGAAGCCATGCTCGTAGCCCGGGCCGGGCAGCAGTTCGTAGTTGCGGTTGAAGTAGTCGCCGATGGAGGGGAAGATGCCCTGCTCCACGTTATCCGCTCCGATGGCGGGGAAATAGAATTGCGGGCCTGCCACGGGCACGAAGATATAGAACAGGTAATAGATGAAGAAGGCGGTGACGATGACGAACGAGACCTTCTCGAACAGTTCGAAGCGGTACAGGAAGTACCACACCACCACCAGCAGTATCATCGGATAGTAGAAGAAGTAACCCATATTGAAAGGCTCGCTCACCCACATCTGCGGGAAGCGCAGACAGAACCATACGGCAGGCTGGCCGCCGAATATCCACTGCTCGGCGGAGGCGAAAACATGGTCCAGATTGGGAAAGATGCGGTTGAACTCGAAAGTATCGGGATACCAGTAGGACAGTAGCGACATCTGGATGGCGATGCGCACGAAGGCGGAAAATTTGCACGGTGCCAACCGGTAGAGGTACATCAGCAGAAACGTCATTCCCGCAATCATCGCCCGGTCGGCAAGCATCCGCCACGGATGGTCCATCTCCTGAAAAAGAAACAGAATCAATATGGAAGTCAACAAGGTATATATCAGTGTTATCTTCTCAACAGCGAACAGCCCTTTGCGGGTCTCTACTCTTTTAAATAAGTCTAAAGCCATCCTTTATCTTTGTACCAGGCAATGGTCTCCTTCACTCCGCGCTCCAGGTCGTACTCGGGGCTGAAGCCCAGCTCACGGACGGCGGGCGTGATGTCGCATTGCCAGTTGCGTTGTTTCATTATTCTATATTTGTCCGAATTCAGTGTGCTTGCGGTGTTTCTGCGTTTCGCCCAGAATTCAGCCAGCAAAGATACTACTTTCAGTATAATTAACGGGCATTTGAGGCGAATAACAAACGGATTGCCCAATTCTTTCTTTATCAGGTCGGAGAAAGCGCGGCTTTGATACACCTGTCCGTCGGCCAGGAAGTAGGCGCGGCGGCTGATGCCCTTGTCGATGCCGAGGAAGACGGCTTGCACGATGTCTCTGACGTAGACAAAGGTCAAGTCCTGCCGGTGGAAGCCTACCGAGAAGTCGATGTGTTGCCGGATGGACTTCGCCATCAGGTAGTAGTCCTTCTCGCGGGGGCCGTAGACGCCGGTGGGGCGATAGATGACATAGGGAAAACCGGGAATGCTTTGCAGGTAAATCTCCGCCTTCAGCTTACTTAGTCCGTAGGCTGTGTTGGGGGAGGGCTCATCGTCCTCGCAGATGGGAGTGTAGGACTTTTCGCGTACCGGGCCGAAGACGCTCAGCGTGCTGATGAAGATGAACTGCTTGGGTATCATGTTCAGGTCGCGCAACGTGTCCACGAAGTATTTGGTCTGGAGGAAGTTGACGCGGTCGAAGTCGTTGCGGTCCGTGCACTTGGTGACGCCTGCGCAGTGGATGATATAATCGAACTTGTTGTAGGTCCCCTTGTGGCCGGACAGTTGGGCGCGCAGCTCGTTGGGGTGCGCGAAGTCCAGTTCGAGGATGTGTATCTTGCGGTTTTTCAGGTATTCACGGCTGCTGGACGAACGTATCCCCGCCCATACGCCAAACTTGCGCTTCAACGCCTCTTCTACGATGAAGCTGCCGATAAATCCGCTTGCTCCTGTGATTAAAATACTTTCCACGTCTCTATTCCGTTTTAAGATTGTGTTTCACTATAAATCGTTTCTTTCTCCGCTTCTCCCTCCTTCGTGGGTTCCACATGGATGCCCACGTGGGTGCCGGCGCCGAACTGCTCCTTCAGCTTGTTTTCGATGGCGGTGGCGGTACGGTGCGCCTCTTCCAGCGGAATCTTCCCGTCCATCCGCACGTGCACCTCGATGGCATAGTAGCTGCCGATGCGGCGCGTACGAAGATGATGCGGCGAGCTCACGCCGGGGAAGGAAAGGATGGTTTCCTCTATCCGGTCTTCTACCTCGGCGGGCAGCGACTTTTCAAGCAACTCGTCCACGCAGGGTATCAGCAGGCTGATGGCAACCTTCATGATAAAGAAGCTCACCACCACCGCCGCTATCGGGTCGAGCACCCGCCAACTATCGCCCAGCAGGATGGCGCCTCCGATGCCGATGGCAGTACCTACGGAAGACAGCACGTCGCTGCGATGGTGCCAGGCATTGGCTATCACTGCCTGCGAATGCAGCTTCTTTCCTTCGTGCAGGGTATAATGATAAAGAGCTTCCTTGAAGACAATCGACACCAGGGCGGCAATCAAAGCAAGCATTCCGGGCTTCTGCAACGTCTGTCCGCGCAGGAAGTCGAAGATGGAGTTCGCTCCGTTCCAGAAGATGCCGAATCCTACCAGCAGCAGGAAGACGCCAATCAGGGCGGTGGCGAGCGTTTCGTACTTTCCGTGCCCGTAGTCGTGCCCCTCGTCCTGCGGTTTCGCCGATATGCGCACAAAGACGATGACGATAATGTCTGTAATGAAGTCCGACAATGAATGCACGGCATCTGCCAGCATGGCGGCACTATGCCCCAGGATACCTGCAAAGAACTTGAAGATAAGCAAAAGGAAGTTGACCGCACTTCCCGCAATGGTCACCCGGTAAATGGACTTCTCTCGGGTGACGCCTTCTTTGTTTAGATGTTGTTCATTCATTCCCTTCTTCCTAAACCGCGACAGGGTCGAAGCGAAACGGGAGTGAAAAGCAAGTCTTCCCGTCACCGCCCGCTGCCGCATGGCATTGCCTTTGCAAAGATAGTACATAAATTCGTTACAACAGTTGTTAACAGACAAATTTCGAAGGCAGAGTAAGATTTCGGGGGCAGATTGAACCGGGGAAAACAATATTTTGTTTACTTTGCACAAGAAGATAGATAAGAACGTCTCATCTTTACATACTAAAACCGTAAATATGGCGAAGAAGAAAGAAAAGAAAGCCGGCAAGCGCATGAAGAAGAAAGAACTCGTTGCCGTGCTCATGGAGTTTTTCCATACCAAAACCGACGAAGTACTGTCCTTGAAATACATTTTCGAGCAACTGCACCTGACAACACACCCCCTGAAAATGCTGTGTATGGACATCTTGTCCGAACTCCTCGACGATGACTACATCACCGAAGTGGACAAGCATAAATACAAATTGAACAACCACGGCATCGAGATGACGGGCACCTTCCAACGCAAGAGCAACGGAAAGAACTCCTTCATACCCGAAGGCGGCGGCGACCCCATCTTCGTGGCGGAACGCAACTCCGCCCATGCCATGAACAACGATAAGGTGCGCATCGCCTTCTATGCCAAGCGCCGCGGCCGCGAAGCCGAAGGAGAAGTCATCGAGATACTGGAACGCGCCAACGACACCTTTGTCGGCACACTGGAAGTGGCCAAGTCGTATGCTTTCCTGGTAACGGAAAATCGCACTCTGGCGAACGACATCTTCATCCCCAAAGAGAAGCTGAAAGGCGGCAAGACTGGCGACAAAGCCATCGTGAAAGTAGTGGAATGGCCCGACAAAGCCAAGAACCCCATCGGCCAAGTAGTGGATATCCTGGGGAAAGCGGGCGAGAACACCACCGAAATGCACGCCATCCTGGCGGAGTTCGGCCTGCCCTACGTATATCCCGCCGCCGTAGAGAAAGCCGCCGATAAGATTCCCGATGAAATCCCCGCCGAAGAATACGCCAAGCGTGAAGACTTCCGCAATGTCACCACCTTTACCATCGACCCCAAAGACGCCAAGGACTTCGACGACGCCCTGTCCATCCGCAAGCTGAAAAGCAACCTGTGGGAAGTAGGCGTACACATTGCCGACGTAACCCACTACGTGAAGGAGGGCGGCATCATCGACAAGGAAGCCGAGAAGCGCGCCACCTCCGTCTATCTGGTAGACCGCACCATACCGATGCTGCCCGAACGGCTGTGCAACTTCATCTGCTCGTTGCGCCCCGACGAAGAGAAGCTGGCCTACTCCGTCATCTTCGAGATGAACGAGAAGGGAGAGGTGAAGAACTCGCGCATCGTACATACCGTCATCAAGTCCGACCGCCGCTTCACCTACGAAGAAGCGCAACAGATTATCGAAACCCGCGAAGGAGACTTCAAAGAAGAAATCCTGCAACTGGACAAATTCGCCAAAACCTTGCGCGAAACCCGCTTCAAGTCGGGCGCCATCAACTTCGACCGTTACGAAGTGAAGTTCGAGATTGACGAGAAAGGCAAACCCATCAGCGTCTACTTCAAAGAGTCGAAAGACGCCAACAAGCTGGTAGAGGAGTTCATGCTCCTTGCCAACCGCACCGTTGCCGAGAAGATAGGCCGTGTCCCCAAGGGCAAGAAAGCCAAAGTATTCCCCTACCGTATCCACGACCTGCCCGACCCTGAGAAGCTGGACAACCTTGCCCAGTTTATCGCCCGCTTCGGCTATAAGCTGCGCACCAGCGGCACCAAGACCGATGTCTCCAAGTCCATCAACCACTTGCTGGACGACATCCAGGGCAAGAAGGAGGAGAACCTGATTGAAACCGTCTCCATCCGTGCCATGCAGAAAGCACGTTATTCCGTACACAACATCGGCCATTACGGTCTTGCCTTCGACTATTACACGCACTTCACCTCGCCCATCCGCCGCTTTCCGGATATGATGGTGCATCGTCTGCTCACCAAGTACCTCGACCTGGGCGGCCGCAGCGTATCGGAGCAGAAATACGAAGCTCTCTGCGAGCACTCCAGCTCGATGGAGCAGATAGCCGCCAATGCCGAGCGCTCGTCCATCAAGTACAAGCAAGTGGAATTCATGACGGAGCGCTTAGGACAGACCTTTGACGGCGTAATCTCCGGCGTAACGGAATGGGGGCTTTATGTAGAGCTGAACGAGAACAAATGCGAAGGCATGATTCCCATCCGCGACCTGGATGATGACTACTACGAGTTCGACGAAAAGAACTACTGCCTGCGCGGCCGCCGCAAGCACCGCACCTACAGCCTGGGAGACGCGATAACGATTAAGGTGGCGCGCGCTAATCTGGAGAAGAAGCAGTTGGACTTTGCGCTGATGGAGTAGAATTCGTCTATTCGCATCAAGAGTAATTCTTAAGAAAGTCTTCCGGTTATTTATACATCTGTATGGATGATAGAAGACTTTCTCAAACCTGCTAATATTATATTCCCATGCGTGTTCTTATAGTATAAGTATAATATCGTCTAATTATTATGAAAAGCACTTCGGTAATAGTCTTCCTATTGCTCTGTCTCCCGTTGGTATCGATTCATTCTACGGAAGAGAACAACAGAAATATAGCACAAGTAAAGGCGTGCCTGGATAGTCTTGATAAGTATATTCAAGCCACCGGCTTTTATACGCAACAGAAGGAAGAAAGAATCTCCACCCTTACGGAACGACTGAAGAGTACCAGCCTCTCCATAGACGAACAATACAGATACACATACTTGCTCTTTGACGAATATTCCACGTATCAGTCCAAGTTGATGTACACCAGCGCAAAACGCCTCATCGAGTTGTCTGGGCAAATAAAGGACAAGAATAAATTGGTCGATTCCGAAATACAACTGGCTTACAGTTATCTCTGGTGCGGAGCTTTCAAAGAGGCCTGCGAATATGTAAACGCGATAGATACTGCCGGAACTTCCCGAGACACGCAAGTCAATTATCTGATGTTCCGATTGAACTTGGAATACGAATCCGCCTTGTATGTCAAGCCACTCGGCTTTTTTCTCGACAAATACGAAAACAGCATGGACCGGATCATATCATCACTGGAGACACTGCTACCTCCCAGTGACGACCGTCTGCTTGAGGCTCGCCAAAAGGCCTGTTCCCACAACAATGAGTTCGAACAAGCTTATCGGTATCTTAAAGAACGATTGAAACATTCTTCAGGCATATCCCGTGAAATGTCAGCCAAGCTGGGAGATGTAGGATTCTATCATCTGGAGATGGGCGATACGATTACTGCCATCCAATATATGGTAAAGAGCGCCATCATGGATATACAGATAGGTTCCAAACAAGCCCCGGCGTTACGGAAAATAGCCGAAGCCATCTATCCTCACGGCGAAGTGGAGAGAGCTTACCACTACATACAGCTGTCAATGTCCAATGCTGTTTTCTTCGACTCCAGATACCGAATGTACGAGTCCAGCATAACGCTTCCCCTCATTGACAAAGATCTGTATGAACTAACCAAAAGGCAGAAAGACAGCCTGGCAGTTACCGTCTGTATCATTATCCTCTTTATCATAGCCTTATCCATCTCGTTCTTATTTATATGGAAGCAAAACAAGAAGCTTAAAAGTTCCGCTACTTTGATTCAGGAACAGAACCAGTCATTGATTTCCATGAATGCACGTATGGCCGAAATCAATAAGGAGCTACAAGACGCCAACAACATCAAAGCTACCTATTTAGGAAGAATTCTATCGGACAACTCATCTTCCATCAGTACCATCGAAGGATTGGTAAAGGTAGTGAAACATAAAATAAAGGCAAAGCAATATGACGATATCATCCAGTTTATCTACAAGCACGATTATCTGAAAAAGCGGAATGATATGCTGGCACGTTTCGACGAAATGTTTCTGAAGCTATTCCCCAACTTCATAGAGAAATTCAACTCACTGCTAAAAGAAGAAGACAGAGTTACTGTAGAAGGGAAAAACATGCTGACACCCGAACTCCGCATCTTCGCTTTAGTCCGACTGGGGGTTACCAAAAGCGACACAATTGCGGAGATTCTCAACTTCTCGGCAAGCACCGTACGCAATTACAAAACTAAAATAAGAAATATCTCGATTGTACCGAACGAAGAATTCGACAAACGCCTGTTCGAGATAGAATCGGAATCATAAACTGTCGAATTCTCTCCCGAAAACGTTGCCTCTGATAGGAAACAGGCTGTTTACAACTGTACTCATCCAAAGAAACAAGCCAGCTATACTTTACTGATTATCAATATATAATCAGATTTTTCAGTGTGTACTTACTGTACTTTTCTTGCGATTACAGTTTGTCTCGTCTACATTTGCCTCAAGGTAAATCTATCTATTAACCAATTAACTTTAAATTTATTACATGGAACATTTAAGAAGAAATGTTTTCCGCGCGACTACTATGCTATTAGTGCTTTTATTTGGAGTGTTTACCGTTTCCGCCCAAACTCCAAAGAGCGTTAAAGGTGTTGTTGCAGACAAGGAAAACAACTCCATTATCGGAGCCAGCGTTTTGCAAAAGGGTACGAACAACGGTGTTGTTACGGATTTGGACGGTAAGTTTATGTTGACGATGAAGGAAGGTGCGCCCAAAGTAATCGTGATCTCTTATCTGGGTATGAAAACCCGGGAAATCAATGTGACGAAAGCCGACTTGGGGCAAATCATTCTTACGGAAGATGCCGAACTGCTGGATGAAGTAGTAGTGGTGAGTTACGGTAAGCAATCGAAACGTCTCATCACCGGGTCGGTACAATCGGTAAAAGCAACCGAACTGGCGGATATGCCCGTGGCACAACTCTCCCAAAAGCTACAAGGAAAACTGGCAGGAGTGCAAATCAACCAGGTAACGGGAATTCCGGGACAAGGCATGGAAATCCGCATACGCGGCCAGGCCTCCATCTCGGCAGGCAGCGACCCGCTGATTGTAGTGGACGGCTTCCCCATCACCTCCGCTCTTGCCAATATCAATCCCGATGAAATCGAGACAATTTCCGTACTGAAGGACGCGTCAGCCTCCTCACTCTACGGTTCACGGGCAGCCAACGGCGTGGTGCTGATTACTACCAAACGAGCCAAAACAGGTTCGTCGTCACTGAGTGTATCTGCCTACATGGGATTGCAACAGATTCCCAATGAGCTGAAACCGGATATGATGAACGCCCGCGAATTCGCACAATTCAAGAAAGAGATTGCAGAAGAAAACGGTTGGGAGGTACCGGAAATGTTCCGGAACCCACAACAATACGGCGAAGGGACAGACTGGTTCGACGTAATCACCCGCTCGGCATTGTTGCAGAACTACTCTGTCAACTACACGACCTCTACCGAGAAATTCAGTACCTCCGCCATTGCAGGCTACATGAAGCAGGAGGGTGTATTGCTCAATTCGGACTATGACCGCTTTTCGCTGCGCATCAACTCCGACTATAAGTTCAACGACAAAGTGAGAATCGGCTTTAACTTAGCCGGCACGCTGACTACAAACAATACTCCTAATAGCGACGGTACCTGGTACGATTCCCCCAGCATCATCCAGAGCGCCCTGCTAACCTCTCCGCTCGCTCCCTGGAAGAACGAAGACGGAACCATCCCTATCAACGCCGATGACTGGGCAGGTCACAGTTACGGCGGTTCCGCCGGACCTAACTGGTACAACCAGGTGCAGGTGGTGAAGAACACCGGCAAGAGCACCAACGCCATTGCCAACGCCTTCCTGGAATACGAGCCGCTGAAAGGCTTGGTGCTCAAAACCAGCTTCAACGGAGAACTGTTCAACTCGGTAAACGATTCATTTACGCCCTCCACCGCCGGCAGCATTTTCAATCCCGGAAGTGAGACCGACGCTTCGCGTATCTCCGGCAGCCACAAGAACGAATATACTTACTCCTGGCTGTGGGAGAATACCGCCAACTATACTTTCAGCCTTTTCGACGACCATAACTTCGACCTACTGGCGGGCTGGACTGCCCAGAAGGCGCATACCGAGAAAGGCGAAATGAACGGAAAAGACTTCCCCGACAACAGCATCCATACATTGAATGCCGCCAAAACCATCACCGGAAAGACAGAGATAGAAGACTGGACGCTGCTCTCCTTCGTCGCCCGGCTGAACTACAACTACAAGCACAAGTATCTGCTTTCCCTTGCCTATCGTACAGACGGTTCTTCCAAGTTCGGTGTGGACAACCGTTGGGGTGGATTCCCTTCCGCTTCGGTGGGATGGATAGTCTCGGAAGAAAAGTTTATGAAAGCCGTCAAACCGATATCTTACCTGAAGCTCAGGGCCAGCTACGGCGTAGTGGGCAACAACAATGTGGGTAACTACACGCAGTATGCTTCTTTGGTGAACACCAACGCCGCCATCAACAACCAGTATCTCAGCGGTAAGAGCCTGGGTGGATTCAGCAACGCCATGCTTGGCTGGGAGAATACCAAGGAATGGGACTTCGGCGTAGACTTCGGCTTCCTCGAAGGACGCATCAACTTCAGTTACGACTACTACCACAAGACTACGGAAGACCTGCTCTACAACGTGGAGCTGCCTATCTCCTCGGGATTCAACAATTTCAATACCAACATCGGCAAGCTCGCCTTCTGGGGACATGAATTCACACTAAGCACACAGAACCTTACCGGTACTTTCAAGTGGAATACCGACCTCAACGTCGCCTTCAACGACAATAAGGTACTGGCACTGGGCACCGCCAACGCCACACTCTACGGCGACAATACCATCAATGAAGTGGGACAGCGCATCGGCCAGCTTTACGGCCTTGTGTGGGATGGCGTCTACTGGGACCAGGAAGATTTCGACAAGTCGCCCAAGTATATCGGCGCTCAAGTGGGTACCATCAAATTCAAGGACATGGACGGCAGCAAGGACGTAACGAACGACGAACGGGACAAACGCCCCATCGGACGCACTTCCCCCGTGGCAACGCTGGGCATGACCAATACGTTCAGCTACCGCAACTTCGACCTCTCCGTTGTCATGGCAGGCGCCTTCGGACACAAGATGTATAACTACATGGAGCGCTTCGTCACCAACCTGGACGGCTCGTTCAACGTATTGCGTGAAGTGAACGACCGCTGGCGTTCGGAAGACAGCCCGGGAAGCGGCAAGCACGGAAAGGTGATTTCCGGAACCACAGGGCAGGAGAGAGACTGGTTCAGCAGTAACTTTGTCTATGACGCCAGCTACCTGACCATCAAGAACATCACCTTGGGCTACACTGTCCCGCTGAAGCGACAGGCAGGCCTCAAAGGACTGCGAATCTACGGCAGCGTGCAGCAAGCCTTCGTCTTTACGAGTTATCCGGGCAACAATCCCGAAGCGTCCTCGTCGGGCGGCATCAAAGCAGGCGTGGACTACACAAGATATCCCGTCCCGAGAACCTTCACCTTAGGCATCAACTTAAACTTTTAATTCTAAAAACATTGTGCTATGAAGATAAGAACATTGCTATTCACTATCCTGACCGGCCTCATCCTGAGCGCGTGCAGCGACTTCCTGACGCAACTGCCCGAGACCACCGTACCTAAAGAAAACTTCTACAAGACCGAAGCAGACTTCCAACAGGCCAACATAGGCATTTACCAGATGCTACGCACCATCTATGGCGCCGGCGCAGCCAACTACGGTTCGTGGATGATGGGCGAGATGCGTTCGGACAACACTACCTACCTCTACAACCTGGAAAACCGGGGATATGCCGACCGCGAATACGTAGCGCTCTTTACCGACGATGCCAACGGAGGTGCCGTGGCCAACAAGTACAACAACACGTACTACATGATTCAGCGTGCCAATCAGGTAATCCAATACATCGAAGGAGCCGCTATCAGCGAAAGCGCCTACCGGAACTACAAGGGTCAAGCCCTGTTCCTGCGGGCATTGGGCTACTTCGACCTCGTGCAATACTTTGGCGGCGTTTCGCTGGTGACCGTCGCCCCCACCTCCTACGGACAGACGATGGTTCCGCGCAGCACCGTGGACGAGGTATACGAGCAAATCATCGCAGACGCCACCGAAGCAGCCACCCTGCTGCCGCCCGTGACGGAACAACAGAAAGGATACGCTTCCCAAGGTTCGGCCTACACCTTGCTGGGCAACGTGTACATCGTACTGAAAAGATGGGCGGATGCCGAAACCGCCCTGCGGAAGGTGACGGGCTACACCTTGCTGGACGACTATGCCGCCATCTACGACCCTGCCAACAAAAATCATGCAGAATCCATCTTCGAGATTCAGTACTGGGAAGACAAGGCGGCGGAACAGCAGAGTGACTTTGCCTACAACTTTCTTCCCATCCTCTCCAACCCGGGCCTGATAGAGGGATTCCCCGACGGCAACACCAACAACTATGCCGGTTGGAACATCCCTACCCCCGAAATGATTGCCGCCTACGAACCGGGCGACAAGCGTAAAGAAGCCTCCATCGGTTTCTTCACCGGTGACCCGGTATACAATTACGTGAACTTCCCCTACGTGAAAAAGTACGTCCACGGCGCCGCCCAAGCCGGCTACTGCAACGACAACTGGCCTGTCTACCGATATGCCGAAGTACTTCTTTTCCTGGCCGAAGCTCTGAACGAACAGGGTAAACCGGGCGCACTGGACTACCTCAACCAAGTACATGCCCACCCGCGCACAGGATTGTCGCCCATCACCACTACCGACCAATCCCAACTGCGCGAACTTATCCGGCAGGAACGGCGCATCGAGCTGGCATTTGAAAACAAACGCTGGCTGGACCTAGTACGTACCGGTAAGGCGATAGAAGTAATGACCGAGTTCGGCAAGCGCTTCAAGGCAGACCCCACCAAGTACTACTATCCTAAGAACGTATTTCCTGCCGAGGAAGCCTTCAAGGTGACGCCGGAGCGTCTGCTCTTCCCCATCCCACAGCGGGAGATACGCCTGAATCCGGACATAATGAAACAAAACCCGGGCTATTGATGTCGCCCTCAAGATTCCTCTATCCATGAAACGACGCACATTTCTGAAAGTCATCTCCTCGGCAGGCCTCGTCAGCCTGCTGAGCCCCGCTTTTGCCGCCGAAGTATGCAGGTCCAAAGCAACGACTGCCTCCGGACCGGCGGAAGCTGCCTTTCTCCGCCCGCCCTTCTCATCGGGCGTCTACACCTGGTGGCACTGGATGAACGGCAACATCACCAAAGACGGCATCACCCGCGACCTGGAAGCGATGAAAGCCAACGGCATTGCCGGCTTCCAGCTTTTCGAGGCGGGAAGCGGCATCCCCGTAGGCCCGGTGGAATCACTCAGCGACGCCTGGACCGACCTTGTCCTGCATACGCTGCGCGAGGCGGAACGCTTGGGACTGGAGTTTGCCATGCACAACTGTCCCGGATGGTCGTCCAGCGGCGGCCCGTGGATTACGCCCGACAAGGCGATGCAGGTAATCACCTGGAGCGAAACGCCGTTGACGGGCGGACAGCAAATCCGCCTGCAACTGCCCGTGCCCGCCCACCGGTTCGGCTACTACCGGGATACGTATTGCCTGGCCATTCCCTCCGGTAGCGGGGTCATCCCGCTTTCTTCCGTCATCGACCTGACCGACCGGATGGACCAAGAAGGATTCCTGACTTGGGACGCACCCGCCGGCGAATGGACGGTGATGCGTTTCGGCCAGACTGCGAAAGACCAGAAGAACCATTCCGCACCCACTAAAGCCACGGGACTGGATTGCGACAAGTTCAGCACACAAGCTTTAGACTACCATCTGGACTGTATGTTCAAGCGACTGATGCCCGTCATGGAGAAGATGGCGCGCCACTCAAAGGTAGGCTTGCTCATCGACAGTTACGAGATGGGCGACCAGGACTGGACGCGCGATCTGCCCGCCAGCTTCGAGCAAAGGCGCGGCTACGCCCTCTGGCCCTTCCTGCCCGCGCTGACCGGACGCACCGTCGATAGCGAAGACAGCACCCGCCGCTTCCGCTTCGACTTCCGGCGCACGCAGGCCGACCTCTTTGCCGACCGTTACTACTCTCACTTCCAGAAACGTTGCCACGAGAAGGGAATCATCACCTACACCGAACCTTATGGCGGCGGCATGATGGAAGAACTGCAAGTGGCACAGCGGCTGGACATCAATATGGGTGAGTTCTGGTGCGGACAGACAGTGCTGTGGCCCAACTTCCTGCTGAACCGCACGGTGAAGCAGGTAGCCTCCGTGGCACATACCCTCGGAGGAAAAGTGGTAGGAGCCGAAGCCTTCACTTCGGAACCGGACTCGGACAAATGGCTGCTGCATCCCTATGCCCTGAAGTCGCTGGGAGACTATATGTTCACGCGGGGACTTAGCCGGATTTACTTCCACCGCTATGCCCATCAACCCCATCCCACCGCCGCACCGGGCATGACAATGGGGCCGTGGGGACTGCACTTCGACCGCACCAACACCTGGTGGAAGCCGGGAAAAGTGTGGATAGACTATCTGAACCGCTGCCAGCACGTTTTCCAGATGTCCGACTTCCAAGCGGACATCCTCTACCATAGCGGCGACGACACCTTCGGAAGCACCGCCGAACCGGAACAAACCACCGTAGCACCTCCCGAGGGCTATGACTACGACATCATCAACACCGAAATCCTGGAGCAGGCAAAGGTGAGGAACGGAAAGATTCTTCTGCCTGCCACCCGGACAGAAGGCTATAAGTTGCTGGCGTTGCTGAAACCCGAAGTAATGACGATGCACACCTTGCAGACGCTGGCCCGCCTGGTAGAGGAGGGCATGACACTGGTGGGACGTAAACCGCAACGCACCCCGAGCTTGCGGGACGCAGCGCAGGAGAGCGAATTCACCGCCCTGGTCCACCGGTTATGGCAGCATCCCAACGTGCATGAAGAGAACTTGCAAGAAGTGCTCCGCCGCCTGGACGTATCGCCCGACTTCACATACCGCCCTTCCGGCCAAGACGCCGCCGTACATGCCATCCACTACCGGCAAAAGGAGACGCACCTGTACTTCGTGGCCAACCGCCGGCGAGTGTACCAGAAAGGCACGGCACACTTCCGTGTCCGGGGTCTCGTTCCCGAATACTGGAATCCCTATACGGGAGAAATCATGGAATGCCCCGCCTACCGCAGCGACAGCAAGGGTGTGGAAGTGCCGCTTTCGTTATCCCCCGCCGGATCGATGTTCGTCGTCTTCCGCAAGGCAGACAGGCAGGGAGGATGGACGGAAGTGAAGCATGACGACACGCTTCTCTTTCCCCTACCCGCCGGACTGCCGGAAACGCCGCCGCCTTCCTCGGACTTCAGCCTCACTTGCTGGATAAAGCCCGAAGCAGACATCGCGCTGACCGACGAACAGGAATTCGGCAGCATGTGTACCCGTTGTTTTGCCCTCTATCCGCAAGAAGGAGCGCGGCGATACGGCAAGGGGCACAGCGTCGTGGGATTGTCCGCCGGCCGAAACGGCATCGTGGTCTACGAACGGGAAACGGAGAACAAAGCCGCGTATCGCCTGCCTCTGCCGCTATCCGGATGGACGCACTTAGCCCTGGTCTACCGCCACAACACGCCGCAACTCTGGATTAACGGCTGGCACGCAGGGTCGGGCACAGCATCAGGCTCCATCGTACATGCCCCTGCCGGGCTGTCCGACCCCTTCGCCAAGGCGGACGCTTACGAAGGAGAACTGTGCGACCTGCATCTTCATCCCACCGTCCTCGGTGCGAAAGAGATTGCCGCCCTCCACCGGAAAGGCCTTCCCGACCCGCTCGTGCAGAACGACGCACCTTTCTCCTGGCTACCCGGGCACCGCTTGATAGCCTGGCGGACGGGCGCATACGAATTAACCTCGGAAGATACCACCCTGCGGAAGCACATCCGCGCCCTGCCTGCGAACATTTCGCTGGACGGCCCGTGGACTCTGCGTTTCCCGCCGGGCCTGGGAGCACCGGAAGAAATCCGTCTGTCCCGGCTGCGCTCGCTGCATCTGGAAGAAGACTTCGGCGTCCGCCACTTCTCGGGGACAATGACCTACGCCTATTCCCTCTCTCTGCCCACGGACTATCTGCAAGAAGGTCTTTGCCTGCGTCTCGACCTGGGACGGGTGGAAGTGCTGGCCGAAGTGCGGGTGAACGGAACCGCTGCCGGCACCTGCTGGGCGCCGCCCTACGCGGTCGATGTGGGTCATCTGCTGCATCCGGGCGAGAATGTCGTAGAGGTGCGCGTCACCAACCTTTGGGTGAACCGGCTTATCGGCGACGAACACCTGCCGGAAGAAAATGCCTATAACTTCGAGCCTATATCCGGCAAATTTGCTACCTTGCACAACGGTGGCATCAGTCGCCTGCCCGATTGGTATCTTCAGGGCAAGCCCAAACCTCCCGGAGGCCGTGTGGCATTCACCACTTGGAAGCATTATGAAAAGACTTCTCCGCTGGTGGAATCGGGACTGCTGGGGCCCGTCGTGCTAAGGGTGGGAAGAATCGAAAACATCCCCCGCACCGGTTCATAAGGGAGACGAACGGAAGAGGGGTTCGAGTCAAGGCAAAGAACCCCTCTCAGAAGGGCCTCTCGCAGGGGTTGACAGACACATGCTTCTGTCGCGACAGACACAAGCCTTTGTCAGGACAGACACAAGCCTCTGTCACGCTGGACACAGGCGTCTGTCAAGACGGATACTAATGCGGCCAAACGACCTCCCTTGAGGAGGAGTTCTAAGTAAAAGTTCCGGCACAGCCTCTATCCCCGGACAGAGGTAATCAATAACACAACAAATAACATTGAAAGTATGAAGAATTCGCATCCATTCCTGAGCCTCGTCGCCCTTCTCTGCCTGGCAACGGCAACCGCGACAGCACAGCCCCAAGCTCCGCAACTGGGCAGCGCACCGGTGGACGAGGTGGTTCAGGCGCTGACATTAGAAGAAAAGATAACCTTGCTCGTGGGCGGCGAGATGGGTGGAAACGCGGCTACGGTAGGCGCCACGGGAGTAACCCGCAACCTCGTCCCCGGAGCAGCTGGAACCACCAACGCCATCCCCCGGCTGGGCATCCCCGCCATCGTCCTGGCCGACGGGCCTGCCGGACTGCGCATACAGCCCGTGCGCGAAAATGACCCGCAGACTTATTACTGCACCGCTTTCCCCATCGCTACCCTGCTGGCATCGACCTGGAACACCGACTTGGTGGAACAGGTGGGACAATCCATCGGCCGGGAAGTAAAAGAGTATGGCGTCGACGTCCTCCTTGCCCCCGCGCTCAACATCCAGCGCGACCCGCTCTGCGGACGCAACTTCGAGTACTATTCCGAAGACCCCTTGCTGACCGGAAAGATAGCGGCGTCCTTCGTGCGCGGCGTGCAAAGCAACGGAGTAGGCACAAGCATCAAGCATTTCGCCGCCAACAATCAGGAGACGAACCGCATGGCCACCAACGCCATCATCAGTGAGCGGGCCTTGCGGGAAATCTACCTCAGAGCCTTCGAAATGGTAGTAAAGGAGGCAAAGCCCTGGACGGTAATGACCTCCTATAACTACATCAACGGCGTTTACGCCTCGGAAAGCCGGACACTCCTCACGGACATCCTTCGCAAGGAGTGGGGATTCAGCGGCGTAGTGATGACTGACTGGTTCGGCGGGCAGAAGGCAGCCGCTCAGGTACATGCCGGCAACGACCTGCTGATGCCGGGACGCCCGAACCAGTACGACGAAATACGGAAAGCCGTACAGGACGGTACGCTGAGCGAAAAAGACATCGACACCAACGTCAGGCGCATCTTGCAACTGATACTTGCCTCGCCCCGCTTCCGGAAATACGCATACTCCAATAAGCCTGACCTGCACGTCCATGCCGGTGTCACCCGCCGGTCGGCTGCCGAAGGGATGGTGCTATTGGAAAACAGGTTGCAGGCTCTGCCGTTCGATGCCTCCGTGCGCACTATCGCAGCTTTCGGCACCACCTCCTACGATTTCATAGCCGGAGGCTCCGGAGCGGGCGACGTCAATGAGGCATATACCGTATCGCTGGCCGAAGGGCTCTCGAACGCAGGATACCGTCTGGACGAAGCCGTCTGCCGCTGGTACGAAGACTACCGCGCCAGCGAAGCGGCAAAGGTGAAATCCCTGGGCAGTAACCCTCACTTAGCCTTCTTCAACCATCCCCGCCTGGGCGAAAAGGTGCCGCCCCGCAAACTACTGCAAAGAAGTGCAAAGACCGCCGACGTGGCTATCCTCACCCTGGGACGGAATGCCGGAGAATATGTGGACCGGAAAATAGAAAACGACTTCGAGCTCACTTCTGCCGAAAGGGCGCTTTTGCAGGAAGTCTGCCGCACCTTCCATGAAGCGGGCAAGAAGGTGGTTGTCATCCTCAACGTATGCGGCGCTGTGGAGACAGCCTCCTGGAAATCGCTGCCCGATGCCGTACTGCTGGCGTGGCAGGCGGGACAGGAAGGAGGAAACACCGTGGCCGACATACTGAAAGGCACCGTCAATCCCTCGGGAAAGCTCCCTATGACCTTTCCTGTACACTATATGGATATGCCTTCCTCTGCCAACTTCCCTTACGACTATCAGGCAGACCCGGAACAAATCATCCAAGGCATCTTTACCAACCGCGGACTGAAACACGAACTGCGTAACGTGGACTACACCGAATACGCCGAAGGAATCTTCGTGGGCTACCGCTATTTCGATACGTACCGCAAAGCTGTTTCCTACCCCTTCGGCTATGGCTTGTCCTACACAGGATTCGGGTTCGGAAGTCTTTCGGTCCGACAAGCCGGGGAAAGCTATACGGTGTCTGTCGATGTCACCAACACCGGGCGAACGGCAGGAAAGGAAGTGGTACAAGTCTACGTCAAAGCGCCCGAAGGCAAACTAAAGAAACCGGAAAAGGAACTGAAAGGCTTTGCCAAAACCCGCCTGCTGCAACCCGGCGAAACACAAACACTACACATAAACATCCCCTTCGATGCCCTGGCATCTTATGATGAGGCCCGGCATACGTGGATAACAGAGACAGGAACCTACCGGATACTCTTGGGCACTTCAACCGACCATATCATCGGAACGGCAGAAGTAGTCCACAGAGGTATCCAAGACCGAATCGCCGCACTGACCCTTGACGAGAAACTGCGTCTGCTGGTAGGCACCTCCCTGCAACGCTCCAATCCGCCGCAACCGGCGCCGGGTACGGTGGTGCGCCATAACGAATCCTGGGAAGGCATCAATACCTGGTCCTCCCGTGGGAAAGTACAGGGAAGCGCAGGCGAGGGCTATGCCGTTCCGCGGCTGGATATTCCCGCATTGGTCTATGCCGACGGGCCGGCAGGACTGCGCATCGACACCCTGCGGGAAGGCGACGGGCAGCGGTACTATGCCACGGCCTTTCCCATAGCCACGCTGCTGGCTTCTTCCTGGAACACGCCTCTGGTGGAAGAAGTGGGTCGCGCCATGGGCGACGAAGTACGACAATATGGTGTGGACATCCTTCTTGCTCCCGGCATCAACATTCATCGCAACCCTCTGACGGGACGCAACTTCGAGTACTATTCCGAAGACCCGCTGGTAGCGGGCAAAATGGCATCGGCCCTGATACGCGGCATCCAGTCGAACGGAGTGGGAACTTCGCTCAAACACTTTGCCGCCAACAATCAGGAGACTTACCGCAACGGCATCAATGTTGTCGTCGGCGAACGCGCCTTGCGGGAAATCTATCTGAAAGGCTTCGAAATAGCCATACGCGAAGCTCGTCCCTGGACAGTGATGACCTCGTACAACAAGATAAACAATGAATACGCCTCCGAATCCTGCCATCTGCTGCAAGACATTCTGCGCAAAGAGTGGGGCTTCGACGGATTTGTGATGACTGACTGGTGGGCGGAAGAAGACCCTGTGAAGCAAATGATAGCAGGAAACAACCTGCTGATGCCCGGCACACCCCGTCAGATAGAGGAACTGAGGGTAGCCGTTCAATCGGGCAGGCTGTCCATGCAGATTATCGACCGGAACGTGGAGGACATTCTGCGCGTCATGCAAAAGTCGCCTTCGCAGCAACAGTTTGTCTGTTCCAACCGACCTGACCTCGAAGCACACGCCACAGTGGTGCGCAAGGCAGCCTCCGAAGGAATGATTTTGCTGGAAAACCGGGAAGGGACGTTGCCCTTCCGGCCGGAGGTAAAACGCATCGCTGCTTTCGGCCGCTCGACTTACGACCTTTACATCGGAGGTTCGGGCAGCGGATACGTCAACCGTAGGTACAAAGTGTCCTTGCCCGAAGCGTTCGCCGATGCCGGCTATACGGTAGACGGGAAACTGGCTTCGACCTATCGGCAATATATAGCCGGGCAGAAGGCCCAACTGCCGCTGGAAACGTTCTGGGAGTTTCCCCTCGTTCCGGAAATGCCTGTTTCCAAGAAAGAAGTGGAGCGACTGGCACGGGAAACAGACATAGCAGTGATTACCTTAGGCCGCAATTCGGGAGAGGGTACCGACCGCCGGCTGGAGAAGGGAGACTATTACCTGAACGATACGGAAAGCGAATTGCTGCACAGGGTTTGCGAGGCATTCCATCGCCGGCAAAAGCAAGTGGTGGTAGTGCTCAATATCGGTGGTGTGATGCACCTTTCGGACTGGAAAGACCTGCCGGATGCCCTTCTGCTGGCATGGCAGCCGGGACAGGAGGCGGGACATTCCATCGTAGACGTACTGACCGGACAAGTCAACCCCTCAGGAAAGCTCCCTGTTACTTTTCCAATGGACTATCGGGATGTACCGTCGGCAAGTAACTTCCCAATGAGTAATGGCAATCCGTCGGAAGTCGTCTACGAAGAAGGTATCTTTGTAGGATACCGGCATTACGACAGCAAGGGGATAAAGCCGCTGTATCCCTTCGGTTACGGCTTGTCCTACACACGCTTTAAAATGGACCGCCCTGTTGTGGTATCCTCCGAAGAAGGTTACGCTATCCTGGTGGACGTGACAAATACCGGAAATCTGCCCGGCAAGGAAGTAGTCCAGCTCTATGTGGAAGCTCCTCCCGGCTCTTTGGTGAAACCGGAAAAGGAACTGAGAGCATTTGCCAAAACAAAGTTGCTCGCCCCCGGAGAGACGCAAAGGCTATCGCTGAACATCTGCAAGGCAGACCTCGCTTCTTACGATGAAAGCCGACACGCCTGGGTGACCGATACCGGCCGCTACCGGTTGCAGATAGGCAACTCCGTGGCTAACATAGTGTGCAGTACCGAACTTGCAATCCCATAAACAAAGCAACTAAAACCTGGGATTTATCATTTGACGATTTACACTTTACTTTTATGAATAGAATATACATCTTGTTAATGCTTCTTTGGTCCGTCTGCGCCAATGCGACGACCTCTATCACCGGCCTGCGGGTACAGAATCTCACGGAACCTCTCGCCATTGAAGACGCCCGCCCGGTCTTCAGTTGGCGAATGCTGTCCGACGTCACCGGCCAGGAACAAACGGCCTATCGACTCATTGTGACCCGCGAAAGCGATCACAGCACCGTGTGGGACAGCGGAAAAGTAGCCTCGGGCCTATCTCATAATATCAAGTATCTTGGCGTAGCCTTGCAACCCGAAACCGCCTACCAATGGAGTGTAACCGTCTGGGACGCCTGTAACGCAACCTATACCGAAACCTCCCGCTTTGAAACCGGACTGATGAACCCCGATCTCAAAGCGTGGGAAGGAGCGCAATTCATCGGTTCGAAGGCCCTTTCACTGGATGCTGTTTCTCACAACTACTTCGAGATCTGTACCGGCTTCCGGCTAATGAAAGGAGATGCAATCTCCCTGATTCTCGGGGCAAATGACTTCCGCCTGACAGATGCCTTTCAGAATCCGCAGAATCTGGAAGGCGAGAACTATGTCCGTGTGGAATTAAACCTTGCCGGGGTAGGTACCGACCGGGGAGCCATACTCAACATCTATCGTGTAGGCTATGCACCCGGCGATCGTGCCGACATCCCCTTGGTGAGTATCTCTGCCGACCGGTTTCCGCAAACCAACCTCAACGACCTTTTCACCGTCGAAAACAAGTATGCCACACATACTCTGTCCGTCTTTGTGGAAACCAGTAATATGTATTTCGTCATCGACGGGCAAGACGTATGCAGCGTTCCTCCATCCCGTCAGACCTTCACCCCGGCTTTCACTGTGGGAAGTTCCAATATAGAGGTACGTCAAGCCACCCGTTTTCAGATAGGTCCCTGGGGGCATACGCATGACTACAACACGCTACCCAATCTTTGTTCCGTCGGCTTTGCCGCCATGCCCGGCTGCGATGTCGTTTATACCGGCTATCAGATAAAGAATTGCGGACACAGCATCGACAATATAGCTTTCGGCAAAGCAAACTACTCCATCTTCCGCGATATACCCGGTACGCAAGTGCGTGGCGACAGCATCTTCGTCAGCAATGCCACCGCCGCTATGACCATAGGTTATGCCGACCCGAGTCACGGAGCGTTGACCATGCTCCGCTCCAAGTTCAGCCTGCCGAAGAAGATAAAGAAAGCCAAGCTCTATGCCACAGCAATGGGTGGCTATGTGATGTATATCAACGGGAAGCGCGTAGGTGAAGACTGGTTTGCCCCCGGCGACAGCCAATACAGGGAAGTGTTGGGTTATCATGCTTACGATGTGACCGGATTGGTGGACACAGGAGACAACTGCCTGGCAGCACAACTCAACCCGGCATGGTACACCGGCTATATGACCTTTACCGTAAGCAACTTTAACTTCTTCGGCGACTATGAAGCGCTGCTGGCCAAAATGGTGGTCACTTACGAAGACGGCAGCAGACAAGTGATTGTTTCCCGTCCGGACAGTTGGAAAGCTTATAAAGACGGCCCTATTCGTCACGGCAGCTTCTTCAACGGTGAGCGATACGATGCCCGCAAGGAATCTGCCGTTGCCGGCTGGAACACACCGGACTACCCGGACAGCCACTGGCAGCAAGCGGAAGCCATCGCTTTCCGCCCTTGGATACACGCTGACATCCGTGCGCGCTATGACGAACCGGTAAGGGTACGCGAAACCCTTACGGCCGTGCGGCAGACGCCTGCTCATAGCCAAGACCGCCATACCTACATTTATGACATGGGAGTAAACATGGTAGGCGTCCCCTCCATCAGCATTCCCGCCGGATGGCTTAAAGCAGGCGACACAGTGATTCTACGCTATGCAGAACAACTCTACCCCGGCCTGGCAGGAGACGAAAAACAATACATCGACACCTATGGCAACAAGGGTCGGAACATTGCAGGCAGGCCGCTTTACGAAACGCTGCGTGCCGCCCTGGGCACAGACTTCTATACTGCCGGAAGCAGTGAAGCGGTAGTTATACAGCCTTCCACCACTTATCGGGGGTATCAGTACATTCAGATTACCATCCCCGGACACAGGGGAGCCCTGCCGACGGAGAATGTTAAAGGACTGGTGCTTTCATCCGACCGGATTTCGACAGGTACATACGAAGCGACTACCGCCGACAAGAATCGTACGGCAGGTTTGGTCAACCGCCTCTTTAAGAATATACAGCGTAGCCAACTCGGCAATTTCTTCACCATCCCCACAGACTGTCCGCAACGCAATGAGCGTATGGGATGGACGGGTGACGCACAGGCGTATACCCGCACCGCCGCTTACAACTCGGATGTGCTGAACTTCTTCCGCCAATGGATGGTATCTCTCCGGGCAGATCAGGGAATAGGCAGTTCCACCGAAGCACCGGGCGGTATCGGCAGTACCGTGCCTACTTATAACCGGACGGACGATACCAGCTTTGCCGATGGCACCACCTGGGCGGCAGCCATCTGTATGGTTCCCTGGCAGCTTTACAGCCAATACGGTGACACGCAAATCATCGAAGAGAACATCGAAGCCATGATGGACTGGCTCAACGGCATGGACTTTTACGATTTCAGCAAAGCTTACCCGCATCTCTCGGGCAAGACTACCGGACTGGCGGACTGGCTGGCAATGGACGAACGGACTCCACCGGATTTAGTGAACAATGCCATCTACATCTACATGATGGAGCTGACGGCACAAATGGCAGACGCCATCGGCCGTACCGACTATGCCGCCCTGCTGCAGGAACGACATGCACTTGCCAAAGCCGAATGGAACCAGGTTTATGTGGACCCGGAGAGCGGCCGCACCAGAGCGACCGACGGCACACTGGTTCACTCGCAATCGTCCTATGCCACCCCGCTTAACTTCAATTGTTTCGACGAGGCGAACAGGCCGAAAGCGGAAGTCCATCTTGCCGAACTTGCCGCCAACCCTTCAGCAAGCGGTACGGGGCTGAAGAAGTTTCCCCGCTACACTGTCACCACGGGATTCTCCGGCACTCCCAATATCCTCCCCGCCCTGAGCCGCGCCGGGCATACGGAAGAAGCATTCCGCATGTTTACCTGCACCGACTTCACCTCGTGGCTTTATCCCGTGACTAAAGGAGCGACTTCGATATGGGAACGCTGGAACGGCTATGAAGTGGCCTTCGGAAACCGGAATGAAAACCACATGAATTCCTTCAACCACTTTGCACTGGGTGCCGTGGGGCAATGGATGTACGAATACCAACTGGGTATCACCGGCGGAAAGCATGGTTACAAGCATTTCATTCTGCAACCCACCGCAGGCGGAAACTATACCTCCTTGCGCGGGAGCTACGACTCCTGCTACGGAACAATACGTAGTGCCTGGACTGCCGACGGAAAGGGCGACATGACAAGTTATCGGGCTACTGTACCTGCCAATACCTCGGCAACGCTGTTCCTGCCCGCCGACGAGTCGATGCAGGAATTCGAAGCACCGCAGGAGGCAAGGTTTATCAGGAAGACGATGCATCATCAGCTTCCGGTGGCGGAGTACGAGCTGAAAGCGGGTACTTTCGAGTTCCGGATTTCAAAAGGAAAGGGAATTTACGTCAAAAGATAAAAAGAAATGCCCTGCATCTGTGATGACATTGGAGAAGTTATTCTAACTTTGTCACACGCCTGTGTCCTTTCCGCTTTCCCGAGTTACGGAAACGGAAGGACGCAGCCATTAATAACCAAACTTTTATCAATATGAAAACCCTGACCATCACCGACCCCGCCCAGATAGAAGAGATTATCCGCAAATGCCCGTATTGCACCGTAGGCATCACCGACACGCAAGGCAATCCGTACGTAATCCCGATGAACTTCGCTTATGAAGACGGGGTGGTATACTTGCACTCGGGACCGGAAGGCAGCAAAATAAAGATGCTGGAACAGCATCCGCAGGTGTGCATCAACTTCTGCGAAGGGCACGAGCTGGTATATATGAACCAACAGGTGGCGTGCAGTTACAGCATGAAGTCGCGCAGCGTCATTTGCCGCGGAACGGTGCGCTTCGTAGAGGATATGGAGGAGAAACGCCGGATACTGGACAAACTCATGAAGAAGTACACGGATAATGAGTGCGGATATTCCGACCCGGCAGTGCGCAACGTACGGATATGGGAGGTAAAGGCGGAAATGATGAGTTGCCGGTCGTTCGGGCTGAGGGCGAATGAGGTTTAGGCACAGATTACACAGAAAATCACGGATAAGTTAAAAGGAATCCGTGATTTTCCGCGTAATCCGCGCCTAAAATTTACCACCACGCAAGCCGGCCGCAAGTATTCGTAACCCCCTCCGTTACACATCCGTCCTCCACCTGCCCGCCCGGTCTCGTCATCCGTTCCGTCAATCCCCCTCCACATCATACAGCCCCGTGGACAAATACCTCTCCCCCGTATCCGGCAACAGCGCCACGATAGTCTTCCCCGCATTCTCCGGACGCCCGGCAAGCCGGGTGGCGGCAGCCACGGCGGCACCCGAGGAGATGCCCACCAGCAACCCTTCGTACTTCGCCAGGGCGCGCGCGGCACGGAAAGCATCGTCGTTCGACACCTGCACCACCTCGTCCACTACCGCCGGATTGTAATTCTTCGGCACGAAGCCCGCACCTATCCCCTGAATCCGATGCGGACCGGGCGCGCCCCCCGAAAGCACAGGAGAATCTTCAGGCTCCACCGCCACCACCCGCACCGACGGATTATGCCTCTTCAACGCGGCACCCACACCGCTCACCGTGCCGCCCGTGCCCACACCGGCCACGAAGATATCCACACCGCCCTCCGTATCGCGCCAGATTTCCTCCCCTGTCGTGCGCTCGTGCACAGCGGGATTGGCAGGATTATCGAACTGCTGCAATATCAGCGAACCCGGCGTAGCGTCCCTCAGCTCCTCGGCACGGGCAATGGCACCCTTCATGCCTTGAGCGCCGGGCGTCAGCACCAACAGCGCGCCCAGTGCTTTCAGCAGGTTGCGGCGCTCCGTACTCATGGTGTCGGGCATGGTCAGCACCATCCGGTAACCCTTGGCAGCGGCGACAAAAGCCAGACCTACACCGGTGTTGCCGCTCGTGGGCTCGATAATCGTTGCGCCGGGATGCAGCAGCCCTTTGGCTTCGGCATCTTCTATCATCGCCAGGGCAATGCGGTCTTTCACGCTTCCGGCGGGGTTGAAATACTCCAGTTTCGCCACCAGGCGGGCCTTGAGGTCCATCTTTCCGGCATATCTCTTCAGCTCCAGCAAGGGAGTGTTGCCCACCAGGTCGGTGAGGCTTTCGGCAATCTTCTTCATATACATTACGATTTTAATAATTATTCTGCTACTGACACGACAAAAGTAGTGCGCATTTGGTTCGGTAAAAATACCACAAACGTGGTAAATCCATACTATAAATAAGGTATATGTAGGAAATTTGGCGAATACTTCGTACCTTTGTCCTCACTTTAATAATACAAGGATATCTGAATGAGTCCACTTAATTTTACCCACATCTTGACACAGGCAGTCGATGAGCTATCGGAGAGCGAATCTTATAAGGGACTGTTTCACCAGCATACGGACGGCAACCCGCTGCCTTCGGCTAAAGCGCTGTGCGACATTATCGAACTGGCACGCGCCATCATCTTCCCCGGATATTTCGGAAACTCGACGGTAAACAGCCGTACCGTCACCTACCACATCGGAGTCAACGTAGAGCGATTGTTCGACCTGCTGAGCGGACAAATCCTTGCCGGGCTGTGCTTCGGCGGAGACGATGAATGCGGCTGCTGCACCGAAATGCAGCGCGAAGAAGCCGCCCTGCTTGCCGCCAAGTTCATCAGCCACCTGCCCGAACTGAGGCGCGTGCTTGCCACGGACGTGGAGGCGGCCTACAACGGCGACCCTGCAGCCCACTCCTTCGGCGAAGTCATCAGTTGCTACCCGGCGATACGCGCCATCAGCAACTACCGCATTGCCCACGAGCTGCTGACGCTCGGCGTCCCCCTCATCCCGCGCATCATCACCGAGATGGCACACAGCGAGACGGGTATCGACATACACCCCGGAGCGCAAATCGGAAGCCACTTCACCATCGACCACGGCACGGGCGTGGTAATCGGCGAAACCTGCATCATCGGCAACAACGTGAAGCTCTACCAGGGCGTCACCCTCGGTGCCAAGAGCTTTCCGCTGGACAGCGACGGCAAGCCCATCAAGGGCATTCCACGCCACCCGATACTGGAGGACAACGTCATTGTCTACTCCAACGCCACCATCCTGGGACGCATCACCATCGGGCGCGACGCCACCGTGGGCGGCAATATCTGGGTGACCGAAGACGTGCCCGCAGGCGCAAGAATCGTACAAACCAAGGCGAAGAAATGACCACCGTCTTCCTCCATCCGGCAACCCCCGACGCACCCCTCGCGGCAGGCACTTGCAACACCCCTGACAGAGGCTTGCTCCTGACGCGACAGACACAAGCCTCCAAGCCGACAGACACCTGTGTCTGTGCCGACAGACGCAAGCCTCTGTCAACCCGGATGCAGAAGACTGAAAAACAACGTATTAACAACCAACAAATAGTAAATAGTAAATCGTCAAATAGTAAATTAATAGATGAGCGAACAATCTTTTGAAATGATTGCCAAAACCTTCCAGGGACTGGAAGAGGTACTGGCGCAAGAACTGACCGCATTAGGAGCCAACGACATAGAAATAGGTCGCCGGATGGTGTCTTTCAGCGGTGACAAGGAAATGATGTACAAGGCAAACTTCTACCTGCGTACGGCTATCCGCATCCTGAAACCCATCAAGCACTTCACGGCCAAAGACGCCGACGAGGTGTACGAGCAAATCAAGGCCATCCACTGGGAAGACTATCTGGACACACGCAAGACCTTTGCCGTAGACGCCGTGGTATTCAGCGAGGAGTTCCGTCATTCCAAGTTCGTCTCCTACAAGGTGAAGGACGCCATCGTGGACTACTTCCGCGAGCAGGCGGGCGAGCGTCCCAACGTGCGCATCAACAAGCCCGACGTGCTGCTGAACATCCACATCGCCGAAACCAAGTGCACGCTTTCGCTCGACTCCAGCGGCGAGTCGCTGCACCGCCGTGGCTACCGTCAGGAAGCCGTGGAAGCTCCGCTGAACGAAGTGCTCGCCGCCGGCATGATTCTGATGACAGGCTGGCAGGGCGAATGCGACCTGATAGACCCGATGTGCGGTTCGGGCACCATTCCCATCGAGGCAGCCCTGATAGCGCGCAACATCGCGCCGGGCGTCTTCCGCAAGGAGTTCGCCTTCGAGAAGTGGGTGGACTTCGACCAGGAGCTGTTCGACACCATCTACAACGACGACAGCCAGGAGCGTGAATTCACGCACAAGATATACGGCTACGACAACAGCCCGAACGCCAACGAGATTGCCATGCGCAACATCAAAGCGGCGGGCGTATCCAAGGACGTGGTGCTGAAGCTCCAGCCCTTCCAGCAGTTCGAGCAGCCGGCCGAGAAATCCATCCTCATCACCAACCCGCCCTATGGCGAGCGCATCTCCACCAACAACCTACTGGGGCTGTACACCATGATTGGCGAGCGGCTGAAACATGCCTTTGCCGGCAACACGGCTTGGATTCTGTCCTACCGTGAGGAGTGTTTCGACCAGATTGGCCTGAAGCCTACCCGGAAGATACCTCTGTTCAACGGCGCGCTGGAATGCGAATTCCGCCAGTACGAAATCTTCGACGGAAAGTATAAAGAGTTCCGCGAGGCGGGAGACGAACTGAGCAAAGAGCGCAGGGAATATACCTCGGCAGCAGGAGAAAGACCGGAGCGCAGGGACTTCAGAAGCGGAGAGAGACGTGACTTCCGCCCCCGGCCCAGATACGATGCCCGTGACGGTGAAAACCGCGACTTCCGTCCCCGCGAAAGAAGATACGGTGACGACGACAACCGAGACTTCCGTCCTCGTGAAAGAAGATACGGTGACGACGACAACCGGGACTTCCGCCCTCGCGAAAGAAGAGAGTTCGGCGAAGACCGCAGACCCAGACCTGAGTCTTATCCCGAAAGAAAGAGAAGAGAAGCGGGAAGGCAGGAAGAAGAATAAAGACGGTTAGCCCGAAACGGGAAGCATCGGTAACACGATGTCCTGTTTCGGTCTGTGAATGAGAAGATAAGTTGTGAATCATCAATATAAGATAATGTGTCAAGACTCGATATTTAAAGATTAAACACAGAGACACAGAGGCACAGAGTTGTTATTCCGTGCACTTCAAAAAGGCTCTGTGCCTCTGTGTCTCTGTGTTCAATTTATTTTTGGCACACCTTTGAGAAACAACCAATAAAAGAGAAACAACCACCTGAACAATGAATACGAAGACCCTGAAGAAAGGCACCTTTGCATTGCTGCTGTCAATGCCCACCTTATTTAGCATGAACGTTATGGCACAAGAAACAAATGCCCCCGCGCAGGCATTGAAGAAGCCGACGCTGGAAGACCTGCTTCCCGGCGGCGAGACCTACCGCTATGCCGAAAGCCTGCCCGGCGTGCAGTGGTGGGGCGACGTCTGCATCGTCCCCGGCATAGACGAAGTAAAGGCAATCGACCCGCGCAACGGAAAGGAGACCGTGCTCGTGACCCGCGAAACGATTAACAACAAGCTGGCCGAGCACAGCCTCAGCAAGCTGGTCCACCTGAACAACGCACAGTTCCCCTATGCCGGACTCACGCAGATGATACTGCCTTCCAAAGGCTGTTACCTCGTCTACGACTGGACCACAGACAGCATCGTCAAGCGCATCGACTTCCCCCGTAGCGCCGCCAACCTTGACCTGCACACCGCCAGCGGCAACGTGGCCTATACCCTGGGCAACAACCTCTACGTCAACAGCCGCCCTGTGACTGCCGAGCCCGAAGGCATCGTCTGCGGACAGAGCGTGCACCGCAACGAGTTCGGCATCTCCAAAGGAACCTTCTGGAGTCCCGACGGCAACCTGCTCGCCTTTTACCGCATGGACGAAAGCATGGTGACCACCTATCCCTTGGTGGACATCACCGCACGCGTAGGCGAACTGAACCCCGTGCGCTACCCGATGGCAGGCATGACCAGCCACAAAGTCTACGTCGGCATCTACAACCCGCAGACAGGCAAGTCCGTCTACCTGAATACGGGCGACCCCACCGACCGGTACTTCACCAACATCGCCTGGGCCCCCGACGGCAAAAGCCTCTACCTTGTGGAGCTGAACCGCGACCAGAACCATTCGCGCCTCTGCCGCTATGATGCGGAGACGGGCGAACCTGTGAAGGACATCCTCATCGAGGAGACGCACCCCAAATACGTCGAGCCTCAGCATCACATCCTCTTCTTGCCCTGGGACGACACGAAGTTCATCTACCAGAGCCAACGCGACGGTTTCAACCACCTGTACCTGGTGGACACCAAGACCAAGACCTACCCCGAGACACACTCCACACCCGCGGGCGGCACCTACCGCCAAGGCCTCCAAGTGAAGCAGTTGACGCAGGGCGACTGGCTGGTGCGCGGCATCCTGGGCTTCAATGCCAAGAAGAAGGAAGTATTCATCCTGTCCACCGAGCACTCGCCCCTGCAAAGCAACGTCTTCAAGGTGAACCTGGTGAACGGCAAACGCACCCCGGTGGGCAACAGTGAAGGAGTGCACAATCCGCAGCTATCCGCATCGGGAGAGTACCTGATAGACAGCTACACCACACCCAATACGCCCCGCAACATCGACATCCTGTCCGTCCGCAACAACAAGACCATCAATCTGCTGACCGCCCGCAACCCCTTCGAAGGCTTTGAAATGCCCCGCATCGAAGTGGGAACCATCAAGGCAGCGGACGGAAAGACAGACTTGTACTACCGCCTCGTCAAGCCCGCCGACTTCGACCCGAGCCGCAAGTACCCCGTCATCGTCTACGTCTACGGCGGCCCGCACGCCCAGATGATAACCAACGGCTGGAGGAACGACGCCCGCGGCTGGGACATCTACATGGCGGGCAAGGGCTACATCATGTTCACGCTGGACAACCGGGGAAGCTCGAACCGCGGTCTGGAATTCGAGAACGCCACCTTCCGCCAACTCGGCATCGAAGAAGGCAAAGACCAGGTGAAAGGCGTAGAATTCCTCCGCAGCCTGCCCTACGTGGATGCTTCGCGCATCGGCGTGCACGGCTGGAGCTTCGGCGGACACATGACTACCGCCCTGATGCTGCGCTATCCCGAAATCTTTAAGGTGGGCGTTGCCGGCGGACCGGTCATCGACTGGGCTTATTACGAAGTGATGTACGGTGAACGCTATATGGACACCCCGCAGACCAATCCCGAAGGTTACGAGCATTGCAACCTGAAGAACCTGGCGGGCAACCTGAAGGGACACCTGCTCATCATCCACGACGACCATGACGATACGTGCGTGCCGCAGCACACGCTTTCTTTCATGAAGGCCTGTGTGGACGCCCGCACCTATCCCGACCTGTTCATCTATCCCGGACACAAGCACAATGTGCTGGGACGTGACCGGGTGCATCTGCATGAGAAGATAACGAGGTACTTTGAGGAGTATCTGCCGGTAAGCCCTCGGGAGTGTCAAAAGTAAATCGGACACAGAGACACAAAGGCACAGAGCGTCTTCCGATGTCCGAAGTAAGAACCCAGTGTCTCCGTGTCTCTGTGTTGAAGTCCGAAGGATTGAGTCCCGACAGTTCCTCAATGCCTCTGTAAGTTTGAACTGATATAAATAAAATAATAGAGTATTCCCCTTCCCCGCAACCACGGGCGGGGAGTGATAAACCAACCATCATGAAAGTATTATTATTAGGCTCCGGTGGCCGTGAACACGCTTTGGCATGGAAGATAGCCCAAAGCCCGAAAATAGAGAAACTGTACATCGCACCCGGCAATGCCGGTACCGGTGCGGCAGGCGAGAACGTAAACATCAAGGCGACAGACTTCCCCGCCCTCAAGGCATTCGCCCTTGAGAAAGGCATTGACATGGTAGTCGTCGGCCCCGAAGACCCCTTGGTGCAAGGCATCTACAACAACTTCCGGGATGACGAAGCCACCCGCCACATCGCCGTCATCGGCCCCACCGCCGAAGGCGCCCAACTGGAAGGCAGCAAGGAATTCGCCAAAGAATTCATGAAGCGCCACAACATCCCCACCGCCCGCTACAAGAGCGTCACCGCACAGACACTGGACGAAGGCCTCGCCTTCCTCGCCTCCCTCGAAGCCCCTTATGTGCTGAAGGCTGACGGACTGTGTGCCGGCAAGGGAGTACTCATTCTCCCCACACTGGAAGAAGCCCAAAAGGAACTGAAAGAGATGCTCGGAGGAATGTTTGGCGACGCCAGCGCCACGGTCGTTATCGAAGAGTTCCTTAGCGGGATAGAGTGCTCCGTCTTCGTGCTGACAGACAGCCGCCACTACAAAGTGCTGCCCGTAGCGAAAGACTACAAGCGCATCGGCGAAGGCGACAAAGGCCTGAACACCGGCGGTATGGGCAGCGTCACCCCTGTTCCCTTTGCCGACGAGGTGTTTATGGAGAAGGTGCGTACCCGCATCATCGAGCCGACCATCAACGGACTGCTGGAAGAGAACATCCTCTACAAAGGTTTTATCTTCCTGGGCCTCATCAACGTGAAGGGCGAACCGATGGTGATAGAATACAACGTACGCATGGGCGACCCCGAAACCGAGAGCGTCATGCTGCGCATCAAGAGCGACCTTATCGACCTCTTTGAAGGTGTACATCAGGTGAATCTCGATACCCGCACGCTGGAACTCGATGCCCGCACCGCCGCCTGCGTCATGCTGGTAAGCGGAGGATACCCCGAAGCATACGAGAAGGGCAAAGTAATGATCGGCTTCGAGGACGCCGCCCGCACGGACAGCATCCTGTTTCATGCCGGCACCGCGCTGAAAGACGGAAACATCGTCACCAACGGCGGCCGTGTGCTTGCCGTATGTTCCTACGGAGAGACGAAGGAAGAGGCCCTTGCCAAGAGTTACAAAGTGGCCGACATGATAGACTTCGAGAAGAAATACTTCCGTCGCGACATCGGCTTCGACCTGTAAGGAGAGGCTACCAGTACTTGTTATATTATAAAAGTATAAAGTATTCCGGTCTCCTCCCCCTTGCACCGCCAAATAGTAAATGGTAAATCACTAAATAGTAAATCGTAAATAGTCAAATAGTAAATAGCTCCTTGTTTCGCACCAAACGATTACAGAACCAGATAACCTCGGGACGCTTCACCCTTCCCGCCGCTATCCTTATCTCAGTAGCCTGCTGGATACTGACAGCCGCGCTATTGCCCGGACGGGAAGTGGCGGAAAGCGGCTATCCGCTTTGGGAGGCAATCGGCAGTTCCCGGCTTCCCGCTTGGTTAAACCGCATCTTCAGCTTCCTCCTCTACGGCATCATCGGTTATCTGCTGATAGAGCTGAACAACACGTTTGCCATTATCCGGATGCGGGCATCCGTGCAGACAGCCGTCTATCTGCTGTTGGTATCCGTCTGCCCCGCCATCCACAGGCTTTATGCGGGCGAGGCGGCGGCAGTGGCATTTCTGGTGGCGCTGTTCTTCCTGTTCAAGAGCTACCAGCAAGCGCAGCCTGCAAGCTACCTGTTCAATGCCTTTGTCTTTCTGGGGCTGGGCAGCCTGGTCTTTCCGCAACTGGTGTACTTCATTCCGGTCTTCTGGATAGGCGCTTACAGCTTCCAGTCGCTGAGCCCGAAAAGCTTCTTCGCTTCGCTGATAGGCTGGATAGTGCCCTACTGGTTCCTACTGGCATCTGCCTACCTCGGCGGGCAGATGGAGCTCTTCTATCAGCCTTTCCGTGAGATGGCGGCATTCGCACCGCTCGGATTCCGCTTCCAGCCGTGGCAGATGGCTACCATCGGCTACTTGCTGGTTCTGTTCCTCGTCAGCTCCGTTCATTGCCTGGTCACCGGTTATGAGGACAAGATACGCACGCGCAGCTATCTGAACTTCCTGATATTCCTGGATATCTGCATCTTCGTCTACATCGGTTTGCAGCCCGCGCTGAGCGTGCATCTGCTGCCGCTTCTGATGATTGGCGTCAGCTTCCTGACAGGTCACTTGTTCGTACTTACGAGCAGCCGCCTGTCCAATCTGTTTTTCATCTGCGCAGTGGCGGGACTGTTCCTTTTATTCGCTTTCAACCTATGGACGCTTTTGTAGATACACTCATACAGATACTGATAGACTGGGGATATCCCGGGCTGTTCATCTCCGCCCTGCTGGCGGGCAGCATCATTCCGTTCAGTTCGGAGTTGGTGATGGTGGCGCTGGTCAAGGTTGGCCTCAGCCCTGCGCTCTGCGTGCTGTTCGCCACCTTAGGAAACACCTTGGGCGGCATGACGTGCTACTACATGGGGCACATCGGAAAGACGGACTGGATAGAGAAGTATTTCAAGGTCAAGAAAGAGAAGATAGACAAGATGCAGCGCTTCCTGCAAGGCAAAGGCGCACTGATGGCTTTCTTCGCCTTCCTGCCGTTTGTGGGAGAGGTCATCGCCATCGCCCTGGGCTTCATGCGCAGCAACGTGGTGCTGACAACCGCGTCCATGTTTGTCGGCAAGCTGATACGGTACATCGTCATGCTGCTGGCACTGCAAGGAGTCATCTCGGTAATGTTCTGAAACGTAAAGACGCCATACAATAGATATCCATGCAACGAATCATCGAAAGAACCGAAGACGGAAGCGCCACGCTGTTTGTGCCCGAGCTGAATGAGCATTACCATTCGGTAAAGGGAGCGCGTACCGAGTCGCAGCATATCTTCATCGATATGGGACTGAACGCCATGTCCGCCGCCAGCCCCCACATCCTTGAAATCGGCTTCGGCACCGGACTGAACGCACTGCTCACCTTAGAGGCGGCGGAAAAGGACAAGCGACCCGTGCACTACACCGGCATCGAGCTCTATCCGCTTGCCTGGGACGAGGTGGCAGTGTTGGGATACAGCGACCATCCGCTATTCCGCGCGCTGCACACGGCACCGTGGGGAGAGGACGTAGCCATCACTCCCCGCTTCACCCTGCACAAGATGCAGGCAGACTTCCGGGACGTAGGAATGTGCCGGGCGGAAAACCTTCCTTCCCCTTTCGATGTTATCTATTTTGACGCCTTTGCCCCTGAGAAGCAGCCGGAAATGTGGAGTGAGTCTTTGTTTCGCAACCTGTACGCCTGCATGAGCACAAACGGTGTGTTGACCACCTATTGCGCGAAAGGAGCCGTACGCCGGATGCTGCAAGCCGTGGGATATAAAGTGGAGCGTCTTCCGGGTCCTCCCGGAGGCAAGCGGGAAATACTGCGCGCCTCGAAACCGGGAAGCCTGACGGACACGCCGGACAATATACTTAATCAAACGTTCAACCTATGAAGAAGATATTCTTATTACTTGTAATAGCCCTCACAGCTTTCTCCTGCAAGCAGCGAGGAAGCCGCACAGACGGAAGCGACGACCGCAAGCCCGTTATCACCGTCACCATCGAGCCGCTGCGCTACTTCACCGAAGCCATTGCCGGCGACCGTTTCCGGGTAGTCAGCATGGTTCCCAAAGGCAGCAGTCCGGAGACGTACGACCCGACGCCGCAACAGCTCGTCGACCTTGCCAAGAGTAAGGCGTACTTCCGCATCGGTCACATCGGCTTCGAACAGAGCTGGACCGACCGCCTGACCGACAATGCTCCGCACCTGCAATTCTTCGATACGTCTGAGGGCATCGACCTTATCTACGACGACACGTACGCTCACACTCACGATGCCGCAAACGAAGATGCTTCTTTGCAGGAACATCACCATCCCGAAGGAGTGGAGCCTCACGTCTGGAACTCTACCACCAACGCCCGCATCATCGCCGCCAACATACTGAACGCCCTCTGCGCCATCGACAAGGCCAATGGGAACGCCTATTATGAAGGCTACCGGAACCTTTGCCGTCAGATAGAACATACGGACAGTCTGATTCGCCGGACGCTCTCCGCTCCGGATGCCGACCGGGCCTTCATGATATACCATCCGGCTCTGTCCTACTATGCCCGCGACTACGACCTGCGCCAGATTCCTATCGAAGCCGGCGGAAAGGAACCTTCTCCCGCCCACCTGAAAGCGCTGATTGATACCTGCAAGGAGGAGAAGGTGCGCGTCATCTTCGTACAACCGGAGTTCGACCGTCGCAACGCCGAACTCATAGCCCGGCAAACCGGAACAAAGGTTGTAGATATCAATCCCCTCTCCTACGACTGGAACGCAGAGATGCTGAACGTGGCCCAGGCTTTGGCCGCCCAATAACACCCCGACCGGAAGACGAAAAGAAAAGAATATGGCAACAGCAACCCCCATCATCGAGATAAAGAACCTCAGTGCCGGATATGACGGACGAACCGTACTGCGCGACGTGAACCTGACTATCTACGAACGCGACTTCCTCGGCGTTATCGGCCCGAACGGCGGAGGGAAAACCACCTTGATAAAGTGCATCCTCGGCCTGCTGAAGCCTTTCGGGGGAGAAATCCTCTTTCACTCGCAGCTCCCCTCCTCCGGCAAGGGCCAACTGTCCATGGGCTATCTTCCCCAATACAACAGCATCGACCGCAAGTTCCCCATCACAGTGGAAGAAGTGATTCTGTCCGGACTGAGCAGTCAGAAGCCGCTTGCCTCGCGCTTCACCGCCGCCCACCGTGAAAAGGCACGGTCCGTCATTGCCCGCATGGGACTGGAGGGGATGGAAGACCGAGCCATCGGCGCCCTAAGCGGCGGACAGTTGCAACGCGCCCTGCTGGGCCGCGCCATCATCTCCGACCCGGAAGTCGTCATCCTCGACGAGCCAAGTACGTACATAGACAAGCGCTTCGAAGCCCGTCTGTACGAACTATTGGCAGAGATCAACCGCGAGTGCGCCATCATCCTCGTCAGCCATGACATCGGCACGGTATTGCAACAAGTAAAGTCCATCGCCTGCGTCAACGAAACATTGGACTACCATCCCGACACGGGAGTGACCGAAGAATGGTTGGAACGCAACTTCCATTGCCCGATCGAATTGCTGGGACACGGGGCGCTGCCGCACAGGATATTGGGAGAGCATAAACATTAAAGCTCTCCCAATTCAGCCTTGCAATCTTTCTACCTATTATTGAATTTCGTTATCCTTGACTTATTCCTTGCCACTTAATATGTTGCCGGATGCCAGAACCATGTACATAAACCAGGAAGCATGACCGCCCAGACAGTATTCGCCTTGCTGCCACAAAAAGGGGAAATGGAGCAGTTCCGGCAGGTCGGGACGAATCAGATTCGTGCCCGGAGATACTCCACCCGGAATGTATGACCAGTCCGCACGGTTGGTACCATAAGCAGCTTTCATGGTTTCGGCGCCTACACCGGTTACAAAGGCCGCACGGTTGCGCCCCGGATGCATACCCAACAAATATTGAACGGAATTGTATATATAGTCCGGCGCAAACAAGTCCGGATAAGCACTATGCAGGAAGCAGTAGTTGTAGCCTAAATGCTGCGGCTCCCAAGAACCGGAAGATCGGTTACCCCTGTCATGAGGAACACCATACGGAGTCTTGGCACTTAAGTCCCGATACATGTCTTGCAATTCGGGCAATGCCTGCCGGACGGCCTTACTGAAACGGGCATTCCCCACCGCCTTGTCAAAGCGACCGATGAACCAACCTGTCTGACGGATATTCTTGCAAATAAAGTCCTGTTGCTGTAAGACGAAATCGCGGTATGCTGCTTCTTTCGTAGCCAGATAAAGTTCTACGGCAGCATGGACTTTGGAAGTCAGTACCCAATTATTGTCACATCGGGTGATGCGGAACAACTCACGGGCAATGTCGAGACACTCGCCTGACAATGCATCATTATGTCCCCTCAACGCACGCGAGATACCTGCCAGCCAGGCAGCTACTTGTAGTTCGCGCCCCGGATTGTCTTCCGTAAACACCCAACGGTCATCGGCTGTCCCGTCGATATGGTCAGTATGGGCAGAGGCATCGCCCAAGTGGACGTATTGCCGCACGGTAGGGCAAAGTATTCCCCTATAGAGCCGACCCAATGCTTTCCAACCTGCCACTACGGTCATTGCACCGTTTTCCACCTGTTGCAACACGTCGTTCTTTCCGTCCGGTTGGTGAATCTCCACGATGCGTTTTGCGAAATCGATGGAGGTCTCGTCCCAGTAAGCACCCAGATTCTCCCAAGCCATCGCAAGGATATAAGCTTCGCCCGCTTGCGACTCTACACGCAGGTCATAATCGCCGGCATCGTGCCAGCCGCCCACGTTCAGTCCGGGTACCGGGTCGCCCGGTTGGTACTTGCACAGAGTAGACGGTCCCTGGGTGTACCCATCGATATGGTTAATATCCGTCTTTGCCATACGGGCATCATCCTGATGGCAGAAGTCATGCCAGACACGGTACTTCTCGTTGACGCGCATGTGGCACATCTGTACAGGCAGGAAGTATTCGATTTCCGCCTGCCAGACTCCCTTCTCCCAGACATCCTTCGCAATACGGAATACCGGGGAAGCCGCTTCTCCATACTTCACTTGATAGAGTCCTTCCTCCGTCACGTCCGTGAAGTCGAACTGCAAATAGTGATAGCGCTGGAAGTCACCCCAATCTGCGGCAGGCTGCTGCTTCACCAACCGGTTTCCGTCTGCGGTGATGCGATAAAGAGCAGGTTTCCGGAAGTCCGTATCACGACGGTCCAGCTCGATGACCGCCACTTTCCTCTGTGCCGGATGATAGCCCACCTGCGAAGTCTGCACTACCGGTTCGTACCGCCAATCTTCCGTCACTGCCGGACGGATAATCCACTTCACTGCACCCCTTTCCGCGCCTGCGGGAAATTCCGAACGAAGTACGAACCAACCGTTGTTGTGATTGATGCGACCATCATACAGCGATAAGTCTCCCTGCAAGCTTTCTATCGTAATCTTTGCCAAGTCATCCTGTGGATTAAGCACAAACTTCCTTCCCCGGGCAAAAGGAGCGGCTATGATGTCGTCGGCTATCATCGGATTGTAGGTCTGCCTGTCCAGCAGTAACTGGTCTACATCTGCCTTGCCCTGAGGATTAAAGTTTCCGATATGCTCCGTATTGGACGCCTGCTTCATAGTGGGACCCATCGCCTGATGAGGGAAAACGCCCGTGCAGTTGTCCATAATCCAAGGTTTGCCCAACAAGGTAGAAGGAACCAGCTCCAAGTTGAAACCCAGTTTCCCGGCAAAACGTTCCGGCACCGGCTGGTCCAAGTCTACCGTCAGCACCAGATAATCCTTTTCGCCCTTTACCTTGACGGTATAGCCGAAGGCAAAGTCGGGATAGAGCATCGGGTTGAAGCCCGCCATGTGTTTGGCAGAGTCAGGATAGCTCAGTGTAACGCGTATTTCGTTAGCCGCCTCGTCCACTACCCGGCTGCGCAGTTTGGGCAGTGCCTGCCACTGTCCTTGCGAGACTTCAAAGCGCACATCGCCGTTGGCAGCCCGGCGGTCGCCGTTCAGCACCAGGGTCACGCCCCCCTGATGGCCTTCAGGATAGACATCACTGAATACCATTACATTCGCCCCGTGGTTCTCAAAGTATCCGGAAGAGTTAATCCGGAAGTCCTGGGCTTGCAATCCTGTGCAGAGCAACCACGAAGCTGCTCCTATCATCCATTTCTTCATATCTTATTCTTCTTGTTTTAAACGATTAAACATCTCCACTCCCAGCCGCACAGTGTGATACGGACAGCGCCACATGCTTACTTTGGGAGTTTCTTTCTTGGGTTCGCCGTCGAAACAGTCGCTAAACCATTCGCCGTATTCGCGGTCTATCATGTGGTCTTTCACGAAGGTCCACACCTGCCCGGCCGACTGGAGGTAGTCATCTTCCCCACTGATTTGCCAAGCATTGACGCAAGCTATCATGGTTTCTATCTGTCCCCACCAAGAGCCGTGACGGGCTCTCTTACCGCCTTTCATTTCGTAAGCCATATAACCTTTCGGGTCGATGCCCTCGTCCAGGCATGACTTGGTGACTTCCAGCGCCAGACGGGCAGTACAAGCCATCCGTTCACGGTCTTCCAGGGTACGGGCGGCTTCACACAGCAACCATCCCGCTTCCACATCATGGCCGTAAGAGTCCATCGTTACCAAACTGTTCCACTCATTGTCGAAGAACAAGTTGAAGTGCTTCCGGGCAGGGTCGTAAAAACGGTTCAGAAACAAGTCGACGCAGAACTCCAGTCTCTTCCTCAACCCGTCATCCTTCCGGCAGCGATACAGCAAGGTGTAGGCTTCCAGTACGTGCAAATGGGCGTTCATGGTCTTGGGAGCATCGTTATCATACTTGTCCAGCAGACGCCAGTCTTCCGTAAAGGCCTCCACATAACCGTCGTACCGGGGGTCGCGACCTTTCTCTTCCAGCGTGCGGTACAGACTGAAGGCAGTCCGAAGGCTTTCCTCATTGCCCGTAGCCAGATAGTGTTCCGCCAGGCCGTAGATGGCATACGTCATGGCGTATGTGTACTTCGAGGCGTTCAGCACTCCCCCGTCAGGATTCACCAGCCAATATACGCCACCGTTCACCTTATCTATAAAGGTGTCGATGAAATAACGCTGGGAACTGTTGGCACGCTCTAAATAAGAGGTGTCTGCAAAAGTACGGAATGCAGCGGAAAAACTCCAAAGAATCCGGGCATTAAGTACGCCTCCGCGGGGCGCGTCACTTACAGGCGTACCGTTGCGCCAGACAGTTCCGTAGAAACCGCCATCGGGCGCCACGGCATAGTCCATCCAGAAGGGCAAGACGCCTTCGCGGACATTATCCACAATCTCTTTACGCAATTGCGCCTGCCTGTCTGCGCTGTCTGTGACGGGTTTGCAACCCGAAAGGAAAAACAAGACAAGCAGCGCTATCGGATAATAGAATATTCTTCTCATTAACTTTACCTATTTGATTGATTACCTATTGTTTCCTTCTGCTTCGCCCGATTCCACGGCGAACGGAAACACGCCCTTCGTTCTTAATACCCGTGATTCTGGTCCTCCTGATTTATCAGCGGATTTGTCAGTATCTCATTCGTCGGTATCGGGAACAGTTCCTGATAGGCTTCGTGCACGAAGTAGCGGAACGAATCTCCCGTCTTCAGGCAAGCCTCCGGCGAGGAGTTTACCGCCGTCTTCGGATATTCGGCATCGAACCACTCCTTGCACATGCCCATCCGGCACAAATCGTGATAGAGCGAGAACTCGGCATTAAACTCGTGCCGACGCTCGATGACCAGCGCCACCTTCCATACCGGTGAGGTATAGCCCTTCTCCGCTTTATACTTGGTGTAATACGTCTCCGCATCCGGCACCTCCACCGTCCGGGTGTTCAGCATCGTGGCAGGCAGGTCGATGGTAGTGGCGCCCGGTTCCAAGTTGCCCCATGCCCGATTTCTTATCTGCCGGATCATCTCCCAGCCAAGAGCCGGTTCATCCGTCTCGAAGCAACATTCTGCATAGTCCAGCAGCACGCCCGCATAGCGCTTCAAGGTGAGTGAAATGGGATTGAACACCTTGTTATTCTCCCCCGGTATGCACCGCCAGTACTTCAGCGAGTAAACGGTCGGCATATTCTCCGACCCCTGGAAAAGACCGTCGAAGCCACTCTTTACACCCACCGTCTGACCAGTAATGGGGTGTGTATCGCCACGCGCCACCGCCGAATACTGCCGCCGTTTGTCACCCGGCTCGAAGGACCTGACGAACTCCCAGGAAAGACAGAGCGAACCCCATCCACCCCATTCGGGCGCCGCGCACAAGAAACCATACCACATCATAGCATCGGAAGAGCCGTCGGCCCCCCAGCCCATATAACCCTGGTCGTGATACATCACCTCAAAGACGGATTCCCTCGTCCAGTGCGTATCCCAGGCATGAAGATTGCCGAAGCAGGGCTCCAACGCATACGTTCCGCTTTCCACAATGTCCTTCAGCTCAGTCTTCGCTTTGGCGAAATCCTTGCGCAGCATGTACAACTCTGCCAGATAGGCCTTGCAGAACCCTTTAGTGATGCGCCCGTAGTCGCCCTTGGCAGGCAGCCAGTCCAGGTGGTCGCGCCCGAAAGCCAAGTCTTCTTCGATGAGGGAGTAAGTCTCGTCCAGCGTTTCGGGACGTGCCTTGCCTACCGAAGTGGTATACGTCTCACCCGTCATCAGCATCGGCACTCGGCCGAAGAGCTTGGTCAGGTAGAGGTAGTTGTAACCGCGGATGGCGCGCGCCTCGGCTTCGTAGATGGCCTTGGAGCCGCTGTCGGCATAGATGGAGGGATCGGTGGATTCCAGTCCGGCAAGGAAACGGTTGGAGCGGTCCACAGCCCGGTAGCTCATGCGCCAGGCGGTTTCGAGCGAACCCTTATCGGGTTTCCAAGCATGGCGTTGCCACTCGGCGTCCCAGCCCGAAGCCTGACAGTCCATAGTAGAATGGTTGGCTGCAAACACCTGGGGCTTGAATCCCCACACCTCGTCGTCGCTGCCGGTGGGCCCGTGCTGGTCGGTATAGAAAGTATCGTAAAGGCCGTTCAGTCCGGAGCGCACGTTCTCCTCTGTCCTGAACATGAAGTCTGCCGGAAGGATGTCGTAGTGTTCCACTTCCAGATAATCGTCACAAGATGTTGCGGTGAATATAGCCAGCGCACCGAACAAGAGTTTATATAAGTTTTTCATATTCCTGTCTGTTTTTCCGTTAGTATTAGAACTGCACACTCAAACCGAACGTCACCGACATGGGGAACGGATAGCGCCCGCCGTCGAAACCGGAGAAGAGTACTTTGGACGAACCTACCTCGGGGTCGCCGAACTTATTATAAGACGAAAGGGTGCATACATTGTCCACACTGGCAAATACGCGGGCGCTTTCCATCCTTACCGGTTTCAGCAGATGCCTGGGGAAGGTGTAGCCCACCTGTATATTGGAGATTTTCAGGTAGTCGCCCTTATGCACGTAGGCGTCGGACACCCGCATATTCTTGTTATAGTCGGTCTTGGTGATACGCGGATAGCGAGCGCCGGTGTTGGAGGGAGACCACGCGTTTTCGATATACTCTTTCAGCACGTTCTGGTAACCGCCGTCGGGGGCATAGACCGACGTCAGGCGAGCGGACGAATAAGAGAGGATGTCCATCCCCGCCACGCCGTAGAGGTTCATGGAGAAGTCCAGGTTCTTCCACGAAGCGGAGAGGTTGAGGCCGTAGACAAACTTGGGATAGCCATCGCCGAGGACCGTGCGGTCGGCGTCGGTAATCTGACCGTCATTGTTCAGGTCTACAAACTTGTAGTCGCCCGGTTGCGTAGTGGGGTCCTGGTAGACGCCACTTTCCACTCCTTTCTCCACTGCCAGGCGGTTCATCTCGTCTATCTCGGCCTGACTGCGGAAGATACCCGCCACCTTCCAGCCATAGTACGAGCCTACGGGGTGACCGTTCTGCGTGATGGAATGGTTGTCCCAGTTATCACCGTCCTGTGCCGAGTCGGACTTGCTGAAGATGGGGTCGCCCACTTCGATGGCCTCGTTCTTCAGCGTGGAGCCGTTCAGCCGGATGCCGATGTTCCAGTCCCTGAAACTCTTGTTCCAGGCGGCGGAGAACTCGAAGCCCGAGTTGCGGATGTGGCCGGCATTGGTATATACGTTGGAGAAGCCGGTGGAAGGGCGAATCTGGCGGTAGAGCAGCAGGTCTTTCGCATCCCGTATGAAGTAGTCGGCCGAGAAAGACAGCTCGTTGTTCATAAAGGCGAAGTCCAGTCCGATATTGGTCTGCTCGTTCGTCTCCCATTTGAGGTTGGTGTCTATCTCCTTCTGCTGCGCGATGCCGGCGGCATTGACCACAGCGCCTCCGTTGAAGAACCAGTACATGGCATTGGCAGACGACAACTGGGCTACGGACAGGTTGGTGCCGTCACCGGCATTACCGGTCTGCCCCCACCCGGCGCGCAACTTAAGGTTGCTGAACAGGCCGAGGTCTTTCATGAACTTCTCTTCCGAGATTCTCCACGCCACGGAGGCGGAGGGGAAGGTGCCGTAACGGTTGCCCGCACCGAAGTTGGACGACCCGTCGCGACGCACGGTGGCGGTCAGGATGTAGCGGTCGCTGAGCGTATAGGTCAACCGTCCGAAGTAGGACAGGAAGCGGGTTTTAAGGTCCAGCCCGCCATCGGTCTGACGGGAAGCGGGGTCGTTCGTCAGCGATATCAGACGGATGTTGTCGGCAGGAAAATCATTGGCGCTGGAGTTGAGCCAGGCGCCGTTGGAGTCGCTGGTAGAGAAACCCGCCATAGCGTTCAGGCGATGGATGCCCAGCGTAAGGTCGTAGTTAAGGAAAGCTTCCAGGCCGAGGGAGGTGGACTGCTTCTGGTTCAGCGCGAACGAGTCTTTGCGGTCTTGCGACCCGAAGGTGCGGTTGTTGTAGGCCGTGTAGGTATCCTCTCCCTTGGTGTAATAGTTGTAGCTGGCGATGGTCTTGAAGGTCAGCCCGCGGCAAAGGTCGAGTTGCAGGAAAGCGCTGGCTATGAGGCGGTCCCATTTCTTGGTGTTGTCGGCAGTGCGCGCGGCGGCCACCAGGTTGTCGGCGCCCTTGTTGACGTCGCCGTTGCCTTCTTTCTTATAATGTCCCCACGTGCCGTCGGGCAGCACGATGGGCATGGAGTAAAAGTGTCCGTCTTCCACGTAGTCCATCGTAGGGATGGCTTGCGCGTAGTTGCGCAGATTGCCGCCACCCGTCTTCTCGGCGTGCGAGTAGTTCAGGTTGAGGCCCACGTGCAGGAAGTCCTTCACCTTGTGGGTGATGTTGGCGCGAGCCGTGAGGCGCTTGAAGTTGGACTCGATGACGATGCCCTGATTGTTCAGGTAGCCCACCGAGAGATTGGACTGTGTGTTGTCGCTACCTCCCGAAGCAGAGAGGTTGTAGTTCTGTTGCAAGGCAGTGCGCGACATCTCGTCCTGCCAGTCGATGCTGTTCAGGCGACCGATGTACTCCTCACCGTAGGCCAGGTTGGTCATGGCGGTGCCGTCGTTCTTCACAGCCGAGCGCACGGCGCCGGCAAAGAGTGCGGCATCGGCCACGTCAATCTTATTGGCATTGAATTGCAGGGCATAGTTGGCCGAGAAGTTCACCTTCGCCTTGCCCTTGCTGCCGGACTTGGTAGTAATCATGATGACACCGTTGGCTCCGCGCGTACCGTAGATTGCCGTGGCGGAGGCATCTTTCAGAATCTCGATGGACTCCACATCATTAGGATTGAGGAAGTCGATGGTGTTTCCCACCTGCACGCCGTCCACTACATAGAGCGGGTCGGCAGAACCGTTTACGGTGGCCACGCCACGGATTCGGATGGAGAAGCCCCCTTCGGGGTCGCCCGAGGAGCGGATTACGGTGACACCGGCGGCGGCTCCCTGCAAGCCCTGTCCCAGGTTGACGGGATTGCGCTTCATCATCTCTTCGGCGTTGACCGAAGCTACGGAACCGGTGAGGTCGGACTTCTTCATGGTGCCGTAGCCCACTACTACGACTTCTTCCAGGGTTTCGGCGTCTTCTTTCAGCGTAATCTTCAGCGCCGGCATGTTCGCGGTGACCTTGACGGAGCGCGAGAGATAGCCGATGTAGCTTGCTTTCAGGGTGGAACCTGCGGGGCACTTCAGCGAGAAGTTGCCGTCCAGGTCGGTAATCATACCGTTGGTGGTGCCTTCCACCACAACGTTGGCGCCGATGATGGGTTCGCCGGCTTCGTCTACCACTTGTCCCCGGACGGTGACTTCACTTTGTTGCACCACGGTGACACTTGCCAACGGCTGTATGCCGCTTGCAAAGAGAGGAGCGCCCAATGTACATGCTATCGACATTGCGCCCAGATACTTCATCACATTTCTCATAAATATTATACTTAGGTTGATTGATTGGTTTCTTCTTTTCAGGATTTTACAAGCTGGTTGTCAGGACTTTGCGGGAGGCCTGACAGAGGCTTGTGTTTGTCGCGTCAGAAGCTTGTGTCTGTCATGACAAAGGCTTGCGTCTGTCGCGTCAGAGGCTTGTGTCTGTCCCCCGGGGTACGTACACCCCGGGAACACGTCTTCTTAGAAGCTCAGCGTCGTGCCCTCCACCCGGTTCAGCAACTGCGGCTTCCCCTTCCGGCAATCGACCTTAACGGTTTGCAGGCGATTGTCCGCAGGCAGGCATATCAGCCCTTCGGCCTGGTCGCGGTCGGCGCAATACACCTTCAGGTTCACCTTACTCCAATCCATCTCCGCAGTGGACTGAGCCAATTTCAGATGCGGCAGCACCGACCCGTCGCGCACCAGCATGATTATCGGCAGAGTGCCCGCCTCTATCTGGTGCCATCCGCTGTCGTACACCTTTCCGGTCTGATAGTCAATCCACTTCCCGCGGGGGAGGTAGACCGTGCGTGCCGTCATGCCCGACTCCAGCAGCGGAGCCACCAGAATCTGCGAACCGAAGAGGTACTCGTCTTCCACCTTCCAGGCACCGGGGTCGTCGGGGAACTCCACAAACAGCGCCCTGAGCATGGGCAACCCTTTCTCGGTGCACTCCTTTGCCTGCGCATAGACGTAAGGCATCAGGCGGTACTTCATCTCGGCGCTACGGCGGAACACATCCTGCACGCGCTTGCTATCGTACAGCCACGGCTCGGTAGGAGGCGCCCCGTGAGCACGGGTATGCGAGGTGAGGAAGCCGAAGGGTATCCAGCGGCAATACAGTTCTTCGGGGCTCGACTTCACGAATCCGCCCATATCATGGCTCCAGAACGAGAAGCCCGAAAGCCCGAAGGACAGCCCTGCGCGCAACGTACCCAGCAGGCCGGTATCGGTAGTGGCGGCATCGCCTCCCCAGTGAAGCGGATAGCGTTGCGACCCTGCCCAGGCGGCACGGCCCCAGAGGATGTTTTCACCGTGCAGCTTGCGGGTGATTTCCGCCACAGCCCGGTCGTAGCGCACGGGGTACAGATTATGTTCGTACCATCCGCTCTTGCCCGACGCGTAGAGGCCGTTCAGCGGGGCGGCTTCGCCGAAGTCCACCTTGATGGCACTGACACCCAGGTTCAGCAGGCCTGCCAACTTGTCCTGATACCACTTCACCGTCTCCGGATTGGAGAAGTCGAGGGCGACATCCTCGTATGGCAGTTCGCCGTTGCCGTTCTTCACATACAGGTTCTTTTCGATGAGTTCGGGGAAGTAGCGGTTCTTGGGCGTGAAGTAGGGCAACTGCCAGAGGCATACATGGAAGCCCTTTGCCCGCAAGTCCTTCAGCATCTGCCCGGGATTTTGGAAACGTTTGGGCGAGAACTGATAGTCGCATTGCCAGTCCACGTCGAACCAGCCGGTATCGAAATGGATAACGTCGCACGGATAGCGGTGCTTGCGGATATTGGCAGCCACGTCATACCCCTCCTGCTCGCTGAAGTAGGTGATGCGGCTCATCCACGTGCCGAACGACCAGAGCGGGGGCATCGCGGGCTTGCCCACCAGCGTGGTATATTCGTCCAGTATCTCCTTGGGCGAGCCGAAGAAGAGGAAGAGATCGAGGTTTTCGTCGCCCATGAAGAGCTTGTTCAGTCCGATGTACGAAGCGCCGAAGTCACAGGTGACGGGCGCGGAGGTGTGCATGAACATGCCGTAGCCCCGATTGCTCAGGAAGAAGGGGATGGGCTTGTACATCTGGTCGGTTTCGGGTCCCTGGGGGTCGGTAACAAAGAGATTCAGCTTCTGACCGGCTTTGTTCAGTCCGGTGGCGGACTCGCCGCAGCCGAATATCATCTCGCCGGCGGCAAGTGAGAATACCGGATTGAAACGCCGGGCATTATCGCTTCCACGCTTGATGAAGCTGAAGGGTGTGTACTTCACCTGTGTGGAGTCGCTGTCGCCCCAGGCTGCCGTGCGGCTCAGGATGCGGCCCGAGGGGTCTTTCAGGACAATCCGCCAGGGGTTCTTTTCAATCTGAAGCGTACCGTAGGGGCTTGTGTAGGTGATGCGGTCGGCGGTTTCGGCAGGCTGCCAGCTCGTGTCGCTTCCCGGTTCGCCCGCCAGCATCACAGAGAGGGCAGGCTTGGGTTCCACCGGAGTGGAGAGCATACGGATGCGCACGGTGCGCGGGCTGATGAAGTCCACGCTGAACTTCAGGTCGGGGTCGTTCTCATACGCGGTAAAGGGGAAATCCAGCATCCGCATCCGTCGGGGCTGGGCGCCGTTGGTGTTGAATGCCTGCCGGGGAGTCAGTTGTCCCCGCTTCCAGTTCACTCGCCCTTCACCGGTCCGCAAGTCGAACGCCGCCAGGTGGTCGGCAAAGAAGAAGGTGTTGCTCAGGTCGCGAAAGTCCGCGCTCATATCCACAGGCTGGTTCATCAAATAAGATGTACCGTCATTGACGGGCGGCTGTGCCGCCAACGGGCCGCAGGCCGAAAGGAACAGGGCCACTGCAAAAAGGTCTTTTTTCATAATATCAGTATTTACATGACTATGCTGCAAAGGTATTCGGCGGAGGGGAGAAACACCGTCGTCGAAAAGTTCTTTTAGCGCCCGGATTTGTTGCACAGGGTGTCCGGGGGAGGATTGGAAACAAAACAGGTACACATTGTCTCCAAACGAGGGCTATCATCCCGGGCGAATGCCCTGCCCGGCACTTGCGGTTCCGGAGGATTCTTCCTAAGTTTGTAGCGCGATATCGCCGTCTCCTTAATCCGGAAAACACATGAAACATTTCTTCCTCCTACTTTTCTTCCATTCCGCCCTGGTTCTCGCAGCCTACGGCAACCCGGCGGAGGCACAGCCCGCCTTTATGTTCAAGCAGTTGTCCACCACCGAAGGACTGTCCAACAACAGTGTCCGCAGCATCTTCCGCGACAGCCGCGGATTCTTGTGGGTGGGCACCGAATCGGGACTGAACATGTACGACGGCTATTCTTTCCGTCAGTACTACCGCAACAACTCCGACTTGCCGGACGACGCCATCAACGACCTGTTCGAAGGGCCGGACGGCAACGTCTGGATTGCCAGGTCCAACGGTTACAGCATCTACGACTACCGCACCGGGAAGTTCGATAATAACTACAAACCCGTACTCGAATCCCTGAAGATTCCCGGAAAGAACATCCTCCGGATGGGTCGCACCGACCGGAACGAGTTCTGGGCATACGACAACGCCAAGCTATACCTGCAACAACCCGACAACCGCTCGCTGAAAGCCTATCCGCTGCCCGTGGAGAAAGTATCCAATATATCCGTTGGCGTACAGTATATCTATGTAATGCGTACCAACGGCACGCTGTACGCCATCCACAAGCAAACTTCGGAAACCAGGGAGATAGAGATTCCCTCCACTTACCGTCCCCTGCTGGAGAACCGCGAACCCCACGTCTACACCGACCGCAACGGGGGAGTCTGGATTTATACCTTCCAGAACAGCCTGCTGCTGCACAAGAACAGCTTCACGCAACAATGGCAGGACATCGACCTGAGCAGCGGGAAGGACATCCGCTACAACCGTGTGCAGCGCATCCTGGACGTGGGCGACGGAAACGTATGGATACTGACCAGCCACATGGGACTGTTCATCTGCAACACCCTGGACAAGTCGCTGACCCACCTGCAACACAATCCGCTGAAGCCGCATACCCTTGCCAGCAATAACCTCTACACCATCTATCGCGACCGGGAGGGCATTATCTATATAGGTAACTTCAAGCACGGCATCTCCTACTACAGTCCGATGTCGCAAATCATCCTGTGCAACAAATCGCTGGAGTACGATGACATCCTCACCTTCTGCAAGGATGCCGACCGCGAGTTTATCTACTACGGCACAGACGGAACAGGCCTCATCCGCCGGTCGCTGAAGACCGATGCCTACGAGAAGATTCCCACCCCCGCCAATGTGGTAGTGGACTTGTCCATCGACAAGCGTAACCGCCTTTGGATAGGCACTTTCCAGAAGGGATTGCTATGCTATGACGGCGGACGCATCCGACAGTATACGGTTAGCAACAGCGCACTGCTGGAAAACAATGTCTACACGGTGGAAGTGGACCGGCGGGGCTACGTCTGGATTGGAACCATGAAAGGGTATATCCAGCGCCTCGACCCTGAGACGGGAGAGATGGACACGGTTCTCTACCGTCCGGGAGAGTTCTATGTTCGCGACATGTTTTACGACGACGACCGCCACCTGTACGTAGCCACCAAAGGCGGTCTGATTGTCATCGACACAGAGACGCGCGCCTATAACATCTGCTCCGAACCGGGACGCTTCAAGGAGAACAACATGCTGACTGTGTACAAAGACAGCCGCGGTCTGCTATGGATAGGTCATCCGCACGGGCTGAGCATCTGGGACCAGGAGAAAGACTCCATCTGCTTTCTGGACCAGAACAACGGCCTTGCCGCCAACCTGGTGCGCGCCATCGCCGAAGACAACAACCGGCAGATGTGGATAGGCACCGGCAACGGAATCTCGCGCATCCGGGTGCAGAACGGCACATACTCCATCGTGAACTACTCCGTGAGCGACGGGCTGATATGCAACGACACCAACGTACACGCCATCCTGAAGCTGGACAACGGCCATATCCTGGTGGGAACGCCGAAAGGTTACCAGACGATTATTCCCCAGGAGATTCTGTCCAGCACCTACGAAGCGGAAATCTACCTGACGGGCATCGAGCTGAAATCGGGCAAGTTGCATCCCGGCATCCTGGACGGGAGTTCGCTGGAATGCGCGCAAACCCTGTCGCTCACAGAAAAGGAAAATTCGTTCACCCTCTCCTTCTCCGCCCTCGACCTGGCGGAGACGGACAAGATAAAATACGCGTATAAGATTTCGCAGGGGCACTCCGACTGGATTTATGCGGAAAACAATAGAGTGAACCTTTCCATGCTGCCTGCCGGACACTATACTCTCTCGGTGAAGGCGTGCAACTCGCAAGGGATTTGGAGTCCTAACGTCAAGAAACTCACCATCCGGATTCTTCCTCCCTGGTGGCGCACGTGGTGGGCGTATATGCTGTATACCTGCTGCCTGCTGTGCGCCGTCCTGTTCATCGTGCGCAACCTGCGGACGAGGCATAAGCAGAAACAAATCCTGCAAGCCATCGAAGTGGAGAACGAGAAGCAACAGAAGATTAACAACATGAAGTTACAGTTCTTCGCCAACATCAGCCACGAACTGCGCACGCCGCTCTCGCTTATCATCAATCCACTGGAAGAGTTCTTCGAGAATCATCCCGAACACCGCACTGGCATCCTGGACATGGTGAAGCAGAACGCGGACTATCTGCTGGAACTCATCAACCAGTTGCTGGACTTCCGCAAACTGGATGCCAAGGCGGAGACGCTGAAGTACAGACACGACAATATCCTCATCCTGCTGAGCGAGATTTTCCATTCCTTCGACCCGATGGCGCAGAAGCGGAACATCAGTTATTCACTTACCTGTCCCAAAGACTCCGTGTTCATGGACTTCGACTACGACAAGGTAAGGAAGGTGTGCACCAACATCCTGTCGAACGCCTTTAAGTTCACACCGAACAAGGGAAACATCGCATTGAAGATAGAAGTAAAAGGCACGGAGCTCGAACTCTCTTTCTCCGACACCGGTTGCGGCATCGGGGAGGAATCGAAGGAGAAGATATTCCAACGCTTCTACCAAGTAAGCAAGAACCGTTCGAGCGACGGGGGAAGCGGCATCGGCCTGCACATCGCCTCGGAGTATGTGAAGATGCACGGGGGAAGCATCTGCGTCAGGGACAATACGCCCTGCGGTTCAGTCTTCCTGATTACCCTGCCCTTGCACCGGAAGGCGGAGGCGGGAGAAGAGGTGGAAACCGGGACGGACGGAGAAGGCGGAAACAGTCGGACGGTACAGGAAGACGACCAGCCGGCAACCTCTGAGGGAGGGACATCTGCCGACGAAGCTGCCGGCTCCGGAGTTATGCCGTCTGCCGACGAAAAGCCCCATCCCTTCACCATCCTGTTGGTGGACGACAACTACGACTTCCTCAAGTTCCTCTCCGAAAGTCTTTCCAAACATTACCGCATACTGAAAGCCATGAACGGCCGGCAGGCTCTGGGCATCTTGGAGCAGGAGGATGCGGACCTGGTGGTGAGCGACATCATGATGCCCGAAATGGATGGGCTGGAACTCTGCACCGCCATCAAGAACGATATCCGCTACTCCCATATCCCCATCATCCTGCTCACCGCCAAGGCAAGCGAGGAACATCAGTTGGAGGGCCTCAGCGTCGGTGCCGACGACTACATCGCCAAGCCTTTCAACATGAAAGTCCTTAAACTGCGTATCAACAAAATCATCGAGATGAACGCGGCAAGGCGGGAGATATTCAACCGCGAGATAAAGATAGAACCCAGCCGCATCACCATCACCCCGCTGGACCAACAGTTAGTGGAGAAGGCAATCCGGATTGTGGAAGAAAACATCAACGAAACCGAGTTCTCGGTAGAAGAGCTTGCCGCCCACCTGAACCTGTCCCGCAGCTACTTCTACAAGAAGATGATGAAGATAACCGGCAAGAAACCCATCGAATTCATCCGCACCATCCGTATGAAGCGCGCCCAGCAGCTATTGGCAGAAAGCCAGATGCAGGTGTCGGAGATAGCCTATACACTGGGCTACAACTCTCCGAAAGTTTTCTCGAAGCACTTCAAGGAGGAGTTCGGCATCAGCCCTTCGGAATTCATCAGGCAGCAGGAAGGCAAAGGGTTGCCCTCATGAAACCATTTGTTTCGGCTGGGAAAACACTTTGTTCGCCCTCATGAAACAGAGAGTTTTCCCAGCCGAAACAAACAGTTTCCTCAGCCGAAACAAACAGTTTCCTCAGCCGAAACAAATGGTTCCCCCAGCCGAAACGAACAGCTTCATCGGCTGAAACCGGAAGGCTACTTTCTTTCCTTGCTCAACGCATCCAACGACGAAGCCAGCGCCACGAGTGCTGCACTCCAGTTTATAGCAATCTCATTGGAAGCATACGACTCCTCTACATCTGCATACGACTCGTCGGGCAGGCGGGAAGGATAGGCGGCCTTGTCTTGCCGGCCGGGATTGGGTCCGCCTACCAGAAGCCCCGGAATGGGCGCCTCGATGCCATCCGATGCCGAAAGGCGATGGTGTGGATGGAGGGGACTTTTCGTACCGAAACCGGTGACGTAACAATATCCTGTGGCATTCCTGCCCAGCAGATAATCCATATTGCGAAAGGCGTTTGTCAGATACGGTTCTTTTCCCGTCAGTAGGTATGCATAGACTAAAGAAGTCGCCTGATTGGCGCATTTCTCGGCAAGGCATCCCCAAAAGAAATCTTTGGCATCGTTCCCATAGGGGGCATGGAAAGGAGTACGAAGGGAATTGTGCACCGACTGTTCGGCATAGGCCAGGAGCATTTCTTTCAGGGTAGCAGCCAAAGCTTGGTCATCTCCGGTCAGCTCTCTCTCCGGACAAAGCCAGGCAAATACGCCCAAAGCAGCGGTACTTCCCCAAGACGGAGTGTTGTATCGTTGAGGAACGGTATGGACAACCTTTTCGCGGTAAACCGGTTTACCCGTAACCAGATAGAGTTCGGATGCTGCCCAAAAGAATTCATCTTGGGCATTTCCGTCTCCATAGGCGCCTGTAAGGACAGGGGGCTGGTATTGTTTGTTAAGTTCTTCCTGGTTGTAGAATGCTTCCGGATGCGCTTCCGCCCAAAGATAGGCACGTTCGGCAGCGGCTAACGCCCGGCGGGAGAAGCCGGGATAATCCTGCTCGTAAGGGGCAAACAGGGAGGAGGCTTGCGCCATCGAAGCGGCAAAGTCCAATGCGGCAGTAACGGATTTACGCACTACGTAGCGGGATTGCCTGCACTCGACCGGTCTGATAAAGCCCTCGAAGGAGGGAGTGGTCAGCTTATGATAGACACCGCCATCGGCAGGGTCTTGCATGGTCAGCATCCAGCTCAGGTTGTAGTACATCTCGTCGAGGAAGTCGGGCGTATGGTTGAAACTTTCCGGGATGTTGACGCTCTGCGCGGCGAAGTAGTCGGGGAACAGGCGATAAACAGCCTGCATCAGTCCGATGGAGTAGGCGGAATTGACGATGTACTTGTTATAGTCTCCGGCATCATACCATCCTTTCGGGGAAGAAATCACGGTACCTGCGGGACGGTCGGGGCCAACAGCGTTAGGGTGGACAAGGACATGGTTGTCGGGATGCCCGGCGGAACGGCTCCATTGCCCGGCATACGCTGCTTCGATGGGCATTGCCGTACGCTGGTAGTAGAAGGATTTTAAGGCGGCATCCGCTAAAGGTTCGAGCGCACGATGCCTGATGGTTACGGGCATCGTGTCCGCACCGGTTATCAGGAGATAATCGCCCGGAGCAGTGAGAGTGCTGAAGTCCAGAACGGTCCGCTTCTTATCGGACCACGGGGAAACGGCGGTATAAGCCGGTTTACCGGAGAACACGCGCCGGCCGGTGACCGCATCCAGAAGGGAGAACTCGCGAACTGCGATGCTGTCTGCCACTGCCACTTTCTCCTGATGGGGATAGTATCCCACTTGGTTCACGCGTATCGCCTCCGAAGTGCGGCTGCGGGCGGGGGCAATTGTGGTTTGCCCCTCCAACCGGATGTCTTGCGAGGAACTGCCTACCAGCACTTCTACGGCACCCGGTTCTATCTGCCAGGAGCAGGTGGTCTCATCCCAATGACGCAGTTTCTCCAACGGAATCTGCATCCGGACGGATGCCGTCTCACCGGCACGCAGGAAAATGCGTCGGAAGGCTTTCAGTTCTTTCTGCGGACGCTCGATGCGCGAGTCGGGACGGCGGACGTAGCATTGTACCACTTCCTCTCCGTCCGCCTTGCCCGTATTGCTTAGGTTCATCTCTACCGAAAGATTTAAGGCATCTGCCTTTACCTGCAAGTCGGCATAACGGAAAGAGGTATAAGACAACCCGTGACCGAAAGGATAGAGGACAGACACTTGCTTGGTGTCGAACCAGCGGTAACCCACGAACAGGTCTTCGGCATATTCCGCCACAGGGCCGTCCTTGCGGGCGGTCTCCCGCTTATCTACCAGGTCGACGAAGATGTCTCCCTGTTTCCGGCGCTCCTGCTGTGGATAGACCTTCAGGCTGTATGCCGGGGAGTCCTCCAGGCGGAGTGGAAGGGTAAAGGGTAATTTCCCTGAAGGAGAAACCTTGCCCGTAAGTACGTCAGCCAGTGCATTTCCACCCTCGGAACCGTTGAACCAGGAAAGGAGCAAGACGGGCGATACTTGCTGCGCCATGCGCAAGTCTACGGGACCTCCGCTTACAATGACCGTCACCACGTTGGGGTTGACGGCGGCGAGGGCTTGCAGCAGTTCATCCTGTCCTGCAGGCAGGGTGATGGTCGTGCGGTCGCTTCCTTCGGTCTCTATCTCCCGGTTGTTTCCACCTACGAAAATCACTAAGTCCGACTGCTTGGCCAACTGTACGGCCTCGTCCAACAACTGCGGGTCGGCTTTTGTATAGGGCGAAACGCCGGCATCTCGTTCCTGCCTGCCATAGCCCCGATAACCTTGAGCCCAACGCACACTGACACCGGTTCCCTGAAGGCGGCGGGTGATGCCTTCCCACGGGGTGATTTCATAAAGTGCTTTCACACCGGCTCCCACCCCACCTTGAGCTTGACGGCGCACGGCATTATCGCCTATCACGGCTATGTGCTTCAATTTCTCTGTACGCAAGGGAAGCAATGCCTGTTCGTTCTTCAGCAGCACGATGGAATGGGTAGCCACATCATAGGCTGTCTGTTGCTGTTCGGGTTGGGAAGTCATCACCCGGTTGGCTTCTTCCTTAGCAACGGGCTGCACCGCAAAACGGACGCGCAGAATGTCCCGTACCCTGCTGTCGAGAAGAGTATCAGGTACGATTCCAGCCTTCACTGAATCGAGCAATGCCTGCCCGAAGTAGCGCGAACCGGGCATCTCCACATTCATCCCGTTACGGAGCGCCTTTACGGTGGAATGCACGCCGCCCCAGTCGGAGATTACCATGCCGTGGAATCCCCATTCTTCACGCAGGATGCGGTTCAGCAGGAGGTCGTTCTCCGAGCACCAGTCGCCACCTACTTTGTTGTAAGCAGCCATCACGCCATAGGCATCGGCCTCTTTCACGGCTGCTTCGAAGGGAGGAAGGTAGATTTCACGCATTGCGCGGGGCGAGACGTTCACATCCACGCTGCCGCGATGATTCTCTTGGTTGTTCAGCGCGTAGTGCTTCAGGCAGACGGCGGTTCCGTTGTCCTGCGCTCCGCGGGTATAATTCACGGCAAGAGCGGCACTGAGCAGAGGGTCTTCACTCAGATATTCGTACGTGCGCCCTCCGGTAGGCAGGCGCTGGATGTTAATGGCGGGTCCCAGTATCATGTCCTTACCGCGCAAGCGGGCTTCTTTAGCCATGGCGGCGCCGTAGCGGTAGGCCAATTCTTCGCTCCATGTGGCTGCCAAAGCCGAACCGGTGGGAAAGAAGGTAGCGGAGTCGGTGGCGAGTCCCAAGGAGTTCCACGAGTGCGGCTCCATCTCTTCGCGGATGCCGAAGGGACCGTCGGCATATTCCATATCGGCAATCCCCAGGCGTTCTACTCCGGCAGAGGAAAACATGTGCTTGCCATGCAGCATATTCACTTTCTCCTCCGGTGTCATGCGGGCTATCAACTCGGTGATTTCATTTTCATGTTGCAGCAAAGGCGATATCTTCTCCTTCGGCTGAGGTGTACAGGCCGACAGGATAAGAATGGCAGAGGCTGCAAGCAGTGGACTGATTTGTTTCATAATCTACTTAGTTAGTTTCTATTCAGCAGCAAAGTTACTTCATTGAGGATATATTGAAAACGGATTAACCCTATATACTTTAAAAGAGTGGGGCATCAGCGTGACACGATACTTCGTCTTACCATCCAACGGACGAAGGGATTGTTGCTGCACGATGTCCGTCAGCGAGGCGGTGCCTTTATCTGTAACGACGGTTACCGTCACCGGTTCGTCCGAAAAAGACTCTACGATGAAAGTTCCATTATCGTATACCATCAGGGCTACCTTTGCCGGTCCTTCGAGACGTATTCCCAAATCCGGGGACAAGATGCGGCGAATCGCATTCAACGCCTCCGTGGGATAGTCGTAAAGATTGCCCATGTCATCGGGAATCGTCAGTACATACAGATTTCCTTTGGAGTAGGGAGCACGCAACAGGATGGGATATCCGCTCACTCCTCCCGTAAGCGGACGACCTGCACTGACCACTTCCCAGGCGTCATTGGTGTAATAGCGCACTTGCGGAATCAGTATCTCTCGTACCGGTTTCCCGTGCCTTCCCATATCGTCCACCAATGCCTTGAGGTCGGAACAACGGAGTTCGGCTATCTGGGCTATCTGTTCCGGAATGGCTTTCAGCAGACTGCTGGTTATCACCACGTCGCCACCCCGTTGCAATTGTTTCTGTATATGCGTCATGATTTCCGCGTCACGGGCGGCCTGTTCGGTGAGCAACACCACTTGCCGGTCTGTGGGGAAGCGAGGTACCATGTCCATCGGTAGTCCTATCATGCCCAAATAGTTCTGCAAGAAGTCATCACCTGACGAATGGAACGGTTTGTAAGAGCAGATGCCGACGGGATGTCCCAACAGATGCACAAACGAGTCAATCTGCTCGAAGACCGTCCCCGCCACCCGTGCTATGGTAGTGGGCGCTACCGGTTCGCCACCATTCAGCGCCACCGGCTTCATCATCTCGTCATAGCAGAAACTGGTACCCTGTCCTTGCCAGGGAGTGCGGTGCACCTCCGGCTTAAGCTTCACACCTATCAACTGGTGGTAAGCAAACAGATTGATTTCGGGAGCTTTGGCAAACATCGTAAGCCAGAGTTGCTCGGCGTAGCGATCCATACCCATTTCACTGCCTCCCGCATCTACCCATCCGCCCAGGTTATAGCCCGGCCGAATATTGTCGAAGTAGCGGATAATGTTATAACTCAAATAATTCTGCAAGTGCTGCGCCGATGCAGGATTGCGCGTCTCAGTACCTGTCCAGATAGCGTCAAAGAGTTGCGGGCCATGCTCCAGGTCGAAGCCCAATCCTTGGAAGTGATCGTACCAGTTAGGGTATTTGATGATGACTTTCACGTATGGATTCATCTTGCGGGCCGGTTCCAATACCAGCTCACGAGCAGCCTGGGTCATCAGTTTCAGCCGGTAGTCCGTCCAGCTCTGCGCACCTTTCGCTTTAATTTCCACATCACTCTTGCAACTGGTAAAAAAGAAGTCGTCCAAGATGAAGTTATCAAAGTGCCGGGCGGTATGCTCCGCTATCCGGCACACCATCTTTCGGTGTTCGGGATTGGAATAGCAGAAGGTCTCAAAGCTATTGCTTTCATCGATGGTGTAAGTAATCCCGCCACCTACTTCGACGCCTTTCCCGCGGAAGAAGCGGATGGCTTGTTCCAACGTGGCGTCGGGCACGATCAACAGGTCGCGGTGAGTCTCCAAGTAGATTTTATCCACCTTCACCTGAGAAGAGATTATGTTCCAGGTAGAGTCCAACCATTGCAGGTCTTTCATCTTCTCCACCTCATAAGCGCGGGTATACACAGATACCTTGAAGCTTTTATAGTTTCCTGCCCGCACGGAGAAAGCACACAGCAGGATGCTTAGAATAATGCCGATTCGTATGTTCATGATTCGTACGTTTTATTAATATCCCGGGTTCTGGTCCGCCTGGCTGATTGCGTTGTTTTTCTTAATCTCATCCGTAGGAATGGGATAAATCATTCGGTTGGGATCGAAGTCGAAGACGCGTTTGGTGTAGCCCTGCCCTTTGGGGTATTCCCGATCGAGGAACTCTTGCGCCATATTCGTACGGCACAAGTCATACCAGAAAGAGTACTCGGCCAGGAATTCATGCCTGCGCTCGATGGTAAGTGCCACCTTCCATACCTCGGACTGATAGCCCTTATCAGCCTTGTAACGGGTGTAATACGTCTTTGCATCCGGTACCTCTACCACCGTGGTATTCAGTGGAACCGGAAACTCGCCCTGTTCCAAGTTTACTTCTAAATTGCCCCATGCCCGTTGGCGCACCTGGTCGATGTAAGCCCATCCGTCTCCTCCCGTCTCGAAGAGGCATTCGGCATAGTTCAACAGAACAGCCGAATAGCGCAACCAGATGGCCGACTGAGGATTCATCACAATACCGTTGCTACCGGGAGTCCGCTTCCAAAGCTTGATACAGTAGTTGTTCGGCATCTTCTCGGAGGAAACGAACTCATCTTCAAAACCGGAACTCGCGCCTATCACTTCACCCGTAAAGGGATGTTTCTGTCCACGCTGCACGACGGAATACACCAACCGTTTGTCGCCCGGTTCGAAAGACTGGCAAAACTCGTAAGAGATATAGAGCGAACCCCATCCGCCGTACTCGGGACTGGCTGTCAGGAAAGCAGGCCACCACAGGGCATCGGTCTTTCCATCGGCTCCCCAATTCAGGTTGCCGTGGTGGGGATAAGTAATTTCCCAGATACTTTCGGCATCCCAGAAGCGATCTTCTTGGTGAATCTGTCCGTAACAGGGATTCAGACGATACTCTCCGCTACGGATGACGTCGTCCAGCTCCTGCTTGGCCAGGTCGAACTTCTTATTGTACATATAGGCTTGAGCCAGGTAGGCCTTTGCCATCCCCTTGGTGATGCGCCCTTTCTCGCCGTTCCAAGGTTTCCAGTCAAGAGTCTTGGCGGCAAAGTCGAAGTCTTCGATAATCAGTTCCCAGGTGATGTCCGTACTTTCAGCACGCGGCTTGTCGGGCGAACTACTATAAGTATCACCTGTCATCAGCATGGGTAGCCGGCCGAAGTTCTGCGCCAGGAAGCTGTAGAAAAAGGCACGGATGGCGCGGCACTCCGCCAGGATAATGTTCTTCGTCTTCTCTCCCTCGGTAAAAACAGTGGGATCGACCTTCTCCAACTTGGCCAAGAAGCGGTTGGCACGGTCGATGGCTTTGTAAGCCTGTTTCCAGCCTTCGTAGAACATATCCTTGTCGGCACGCCATTCGTGGCGGGTAAACTCGTTGTCCCAGCCGGAAGCCTGGCAGTCGAGCGCCGGATAGTTGGAGAAGGCAAGCTGAGGCTTGATGTTCCAACTCTTTTGGACGTCGCTGGCATTCTGCCATTCGGGGTAAAACATATCGTACACGCCATTCAGTCCTTGCACGATGTTCTTTTCGCTCTGAAAGAGGACATCCGGTTCAAGGATGTCGTAATGGTCTATCTTCAAGAAATCTTCTCCGCAGGAAGAAAGTCCTCCTAATGAGATGGCAGCCATTGCCAAGCAGTATATTTGTTTCTTCATAATGTTATCTTTAATTAGGAACTCATGTTTCACAGGCTTCAGGAAGTAACCTGCCAACACTTTCATTTTTCATTGCCTTAGAACTGTACGTTCACTCCGAAGCTGAATGTACGCGGGAAGGGGTACCGTCCACCATCAAATCCGGTTTGAAGAACATTCGATGTGCCGATTTCCGGGTCGCCCGCCTCATAACCGCTGATGGTAAAGAGGTTTTCGACAGCGGCATAGATACGTGCGCTCTCCACCCTTAAGGGAGTGAGCCACCGTTGCGGGAAGGTATATCCCACCTGAATGTTCTGCACCTTCAGGAAGTCACCCTTTTTCAGATAAGCGTCGCTAACCTGCCCGTTATGATTGGCATCGGTCTTGGTCAGACGCGGATACTTGTTACTGTGGTTCTCCTCCGTCCATGCGTTGCTGATGCAGTCGGCCAGCACGTTGCGATAGCCGCCGTCGGCAATGTACATGTTCGTCAGATTCTTGTAAGCGTAGGACAGGATGTCTTGCCCCATCACACCATACATATAGATACTGAAGTCCCAGTTGCGGTAATTGGCAGCCAGGTTCAAGCCATAGTTCAGCTTGGGATAACCATGTCCCAGTACTTCGCGGTCGCCGTCGTCGATGTATCCGTTTCCATTCAGGTCCTTATAGCGATAGTCACCCGGACGGGTACTTGCCGACTGATAGTGTCCTCCGTTCTCGCCATTGGGCACTTTGGCGTCGAGGGCGTCTATCTCGCTTTGATTCTGGAAGATTCCGTCCACCCGCCAACCATAGAAGGAAGCCACGGGATGCCCGTTCTGTGTCAGTGAATAGTTGCTCCAGTAGTCTCCGTCCGCCACACCGGCAGAAGAGTAGATATCATCGCCCACTTCGATAGCCTTGTTCTTCAAGGTAGAACCGTTCAGGCGTGCACTGAATCCCCAAGTGTCGTACTGCTTCTGATAAGCCACGGCAAACTCCAGACCGCTGTTACGTATGTGTCCGGCATTGGTGTAGATATTGACATAACCGGTAGAAGGACGTATGTTCCGATAAAGCAGCAGGTCTTTGGCGTCACGAATGAAGTAATCGAGGCTGATGCTCAATTCATTGTTCAGGAACCCCAGGTCGAGGCCGATGTTAGTCTGCTCGTTCGTCTCCCATTTCAAATTGATATCTATTTCTCGGGTCTGTGCCAGGCCGGGTGCCACTTCCGAGGCTCCGTTAGTATAGAAGTAATAGGCCAGCCGGTTGGATGAAAGCTGGTCTACCGAGAGGTTGGTACTGTTTCCTGCGTTACCGGTTTGTCCCCATCCCAATCGTACCTTCAGGTTACTGAAGATATTCAGGTTCTTGATGAAGTCTTCTTCAGATGCACGCCAGGCAAGGGATGCCGACGGGAACGTGCCATACCGGTTTCCGGCACCGAAGTTGGAAGAACCGTCGCGACGCACGGTGGCCGTCAGCAGGTAGCGGTCCAGTAACGAGTAGGTCAACCGGCCGAAGAAAGACTCTCCGCGCGATTCCCTGCCCAGTCCGCCTTCCGCACCGATGGTGGCAGTGTTGGAAGTAAGCTCGATGCGGCGTATGCTATTGGCGGGAAAGTCCGATGCATTGGCTTTGAGGTCTTGCGGCTTGTAGCGCGAGATGGAGTAGCCGGCCATCAGGTTGAGGTTGTGTACCTTCAGGAACTTCAGGTTGTAAGTGAAGAAGGCTTCCAGGTTCAGCCCCATTCCTTGCCACTGGCTTGCATTAAAGGCATCGGGACGGTCAGCGCTACCGAAAGTACGGTCGTGCCATGCCGTGTAGCCGTGGTATGAGCCGGCATTGTAGTTCACGCTGCCGATGGTCTTGAAGGTCAATCCTTTCACGAGGTCGATGTCCACATAGCCGCTTGCCACCACGCGGTTGAAGTAATTGCGGTTATCGGCTGTTCGAGCGACGGCCACGGGGTTGTCCTGTCCTTTGTTGGTGTCGCCGTTTCCTTCTTTCTTGAAGTGTCCCCAAGTGCCGTCGGCATATTGCACCGGTACATTAATCAGCGCTCCATTCTCGTCCACGTCGTCCATAGTGGGAATGATAGTGGCATAGTTCAGCAGATTGCCGCCACCGTACTTCTCCGTGTGCACATACGCCAGGTTGATGCCGGCACGGATAAACTTCTGTATGTTGAAGTTGACGTTGGCACGGGCGGTGATGCGCTTGAAGTTCGATTCAATGATGATACCGTCGTTGTTCAGGTAACCGAAGGAAGCCATGGCTTGCATGTTGTCATTGCCGCCACTCAGTGAGAGGTTGTAGTTCTGCTGCAAGGCGGTCTGCGACATTTCATCCTGCCAGTCGATGCTGTTCAGTTGCTTGTCGTAGTTTATCCAGGCTCCGTTGGTCATCCCGATACCGTCGCTTTGAGCAGCCCGGCGGACACCGTGCACAAATTGGGAGGCATCTGCCATATCGAGCTTGTGGCTGAGCGACTGGACGCCGAAGTTAGCGGCGAAAGACAGACGCGCACGTCCTTTAGAGCCTTTCTTAGTCGTAATCATAATCACTCCGTTGGCACCCTGCGAACCGTAGATGGCAGTAGCCGAAGCGTCTTTCAGAATTTCAATGGATTCGACGTCGTTGGGATTGACGAACTCGGCACTGGTACCCACCTGCACACCGTCCACTACATAGAGCGGGTCGGCGGAATTGTTCACGGTGGCCACACCACGAATACGGATGGTAACGCCTCCCTCAGGGTCGCCCGAGTTACGCACCACCGAAACGCCTGCCGCCGCTCCCTGCAAGCCGGCACCGAGGTTCAGGGGATTTCTCTTCATCATGTCTTTGGTATCGACCGAGGTTACCGAACCGGTGACGTCGGACTTCTTCACCGAACCATAGCCCACCACTACGACTTCGTCCAGCAGTTCGGCGTCTTCACGAAGGACGACCCGCATATTCTCCGTCGCCTTCATGCGGGTAGCCACATAGCCGATATAAGAAATCTTGAGCATACTGCCCAGCGGGGCTTTCAGGCTGAAGCGCCCGTCCACATCAGAGACCACGCCGTTGGTGGTGCCTTCTTGCAAGATGCTGGCGCCAATGACGGGCTGTCCCGCGGCATCTACCACCACGCCGCGGATTTCCGTCTGCGGCTGCTGGGCGGCTTCGCGGGTTTCGTTCACCGCACCGGATGCCACTACAGGCTGTAGCGTCACAGCCAAAAGTATCCAGACTATCGCTGCAAGCCTTTTCCTAAGGGGGCTTGCCTGCCCTTCTCGTCGCAAGTGTTTTTCCATATTAGTACTGATTAGAGTTAGTAATGCTACTTTCGTAGTTTGTTTGTGTGTTATCCCTAAAGCAAGCAGTCTACCTTCTTACCGCCTCCGGACTTATCAAGCTGATGAAACTAACGGCAGGCAGAGCGACCCGCACTTGTCCGTTTTCCACCTTCACGATGGTAGCGGTCATGCAGTCTTCCGTATTGGTGACATAAGCCGTCAGTTCTGTCACTCCGGCGGGAACGCCGGAGATAACGGCAGTGCAACCGGCCCCATTGTTCACGATATGGATGGCATATTCTCCTCGTGTCAAGTTGCCGAAAGCGGCGCAATTCACGTTCTTCTTACTGCTGCTGACCGGCAGAGCCAAGGCATTGGCAGGGGTGGATGCAAGCTGCTTGATGTTCCAGAAGCGTTGTGTGGGGCGCAGAGGGCCTTGTGAACCATAGATGCCATCCCCCCACAGCAGCGAATAATCGGACGTGAGTTGCCATTGCAGGATGGACAGCGGCTGGCAAAGCGCACAGATGCGCGTGTACAGATTGATTTCATAAAGCGCAAAGGTGGACTCGTTGAAGATTTCGGCATAGCCGTGGGCTGCCGCGTCAGTACTGCCTTCGCCTACCAGGAGGGGCACGTTGAGTTGGCGTGCCGCACCGGCCCACTTCTTCAGCGTGGCATCATCGCAGCCTCGCCAGGAGTGGAAGGAGACGGCGCCGATGTACTTGTGCGTATCGGTATCTTTCAGTGCCGGAACGATAAAATCGAATGTCGTGGCATCGGAATTATCCCCCAGTAAAAGACGAGTAGGCAGATTTTGCCGGGCCAGGCAGGCACCGAACTCCTTGATAAAACCGGCGTGCTCGTCAGGCGTGTGCAGGACATCGATGCCCAAATCGGATTCGTTGAACGAGAATAATGCGAACTCTACTCCATAGCGTTGCTTGGCATATAACAGGTAGTCGGTCATGGACCGGTAAATCTTTTCCTTCTTCGCGGGATCCAACCGATAAGCTATCACGCCGCCACGGCGGGCATACTGTTCCGGTCCTCCTTCGATAGCCCATGCGGGAGGAAACCAACAACTCAGAATCACGGGCATTCCCATCGCCCGCAAGCGCTGCGCCATGAGCAGGCTTTGCTCTACACGCTTGTCCACGATTCCGTTTTCGGCCGCAGTAAGCGGGTCGGTTCCTTCTTCGGGATGCCACAGTCGCCAGGGAAATTCCACACGACCATAGGCAACGCGCAAGTGTTCGAGGCAATAGTCTATCACCTTCGGATCGGCCACGGGGTTTTGCAGGCGAAAGTTCCCTCCAAAGCCGGTAAACAAGTTTCCCGGGTGATGTGCATCCAGTGTAATGGCTACGTCGCTGCGGTCGATGAAACCCGAAACGCGCAGCTCCATCCGCAAGGAAGCCTCATCACCTTTCTGCAACGAAGACAGCAAGGGGAGGTAGATAAACGTATGCTCCTCTTTCTTCTCCACAATGGCTTTGATGGATCTGTCAAAGGCAAATTCCAACTTTCGGAGAGCGGAAACAATGGTAAGTCGCTTGCCCGATGTCTTTATTCGGGCATCGGCGTAGTGGTCCGGCGTCAGCGCGATGCGATAATAAGCGCCTTGGCTCAGGATGGTGTCCGGCAAGGCATCAAGGAAGATTTCCACCTGCCCCCGCTCTTTATCGGTCACCCGCTGGCAAAACTTCACCCCGCGCAGAGTGGTAGTAACTTCCTGCACGTTGCCCTCCCGGTAATAGCGGGGACACACTTGTTTTTCCTTTCCCGATACCTCCATATCACCCGTCAGGCTACCCACGCAGAGGGAGGTCTCAAAATCTATTAATTCACCATCCAACCGGACACCGGTGATATTACTCCACGCCATCACTTCTGTCTGGGCAGATAGGGGCAGAGACATCGCATTACCCCACATGGCAGCGACTGCCAAGAGGAAAATTCGTAAGTTCTTCATAATATTAATGATTTAACGTACCTTTCAGTCTTTCCCCTACTTCAAATCCCATCCGGCTGTTGTGGTAAGGACAGTTCCACATGCTGGCCTTAGGCTCCCGGAAACGGGGAGTACCGTCTTCCAGGACGGTGCGGAACCATTCTCCATGCTCCCGGTCTATCATGCGCGACTTGATGAACTCCCAAGTGCGCACCGCACTGTCCAGATAGGTCTGCTTCCCGGTCAGTTGCCAAGCGTTGATGCAACCCACTACGGTTTCGGCCTGGCACCACCACGAAGCATCCTTCCGAAGTTTGTCCTTATGCCTTTCGTACCTCATGGCACCCATCGGACCTATACCTTCCTTCAGCGAAGCGTCCGCCAATTCCAAGGCTATCCGCTCGCATTTCGTTGTTACCAAGGAGTCGCCCAGCACCTCGGCGGCTTCCGTCAGCAACCAGGAGGTTTCGATGTCATGACCGTAGGAATCGATGTCATCCAGGCTGTTCCAGTCTGAGTCGCAGTATACGATGAGGTGACGGGTCTGCGGATTGTAGAACCGGGAAGTCACCAACTCTATCACCCGTGCCAGACGATGGCGCAGGCCGCTGTCCCTCCACACCCTGTATAGGGCGGTGTAGGCTTCCAAGACATGAATATGAGTATTCATGGTTTTGGTAGCAATGCCTTCTCCGTCGTAGCCTAACTTCCGGGGAGTACCCCATTCGCGAGTAAAAGATTCGATGTAACCGTCTTTCACGGGGTCTTTTATCCGGCTCTCCATAGTGCGGTAGATTTCGATGGCTTTCTGCAAACTCTCCACATTTCCCGTAGCTCTGAAGTGTTCGGCCAGGCCGTAGATGGCATAAGAGCAGCCGTAGGTCTGCTTGTCGGTGTTCAACGGAGTGCCGTCCGACTTAATCAGCCAGTACACTCCGCCATATTGCGGGTCGATGAAATGGTCTATGAAGTAACGCTGCGCCCGGTCTGCCAACTGACGGTAAACGGTGTCTCCATACAGGCAATAGGCAGTGGAGAAGGTCCACAGGATGCGTGCGTTCAGCACACCGCCCTTGGGGGCATCCGCCACGGGAGTTCCGTCCCGCAACAGGGAACCGTAGAAACCTCCGGCAGGGTCGACACTGTACCGTTGCCAGAAAGGCAGGATGTTCTCCTTCAGGTCCGCACGGATTTCATCGCGCAAGGTGGTGACGGCAGACTGTGCCCGTGCCGGAGAATCGGTAAAACATTGTAAAGCGACAATCAGAAAAGTAATAAGAATGTTTTTCATGGCGTTACAGAATTAAAGGATTAGTCAGGTGGTAGTGCAAAATTAGGTATTTACCTGTTCCGATTTCTATCCGCCGTCGCTTTTGAACGGGTACGATTGTAGCCAAAGAAGGACTAATTTGAATACTCCTCCCGCGGAGGAAACAATTGAAAACGTTATAGGAAAGATAGAAGTACCCAGGGAGGCTTTCAGGTATTAAAATTTTTAAGTAGGTTTGTATCATTCTTAAGCTCACATACCATGAACACTTCCGCCACTTCCCTGCTATGCAGCCTGTTGGTTTTCTTATGCAGCCTGTTGCCTTATAAAGCCTGCGCCAACCCTATGGGGCAGAACGTCGTCATGTTCAGGCAACTGTCCACCACCGAAGGATTATCAAACAACAGCATCACCGCCCTGTGCCGCGACAGCCGGGGCTTCCTGTGGATAGGAACCGCTTCAGGACTGAACCGCTACGACTCTTACACCTTCCAGCAATACTACCAGGACACAGACAGCCTGCCGGATAACGGAGTCACCGACATCTTCGAAGACTGGAAAGGGAACATCTGGATAAATACGCCTCACGGATACGGCATCTACGACTACCAGACGGGAAAGATTAACCGCAACAGCCGGTCGCTGGTGCAAGCGCTGAACATCGCGTGTGATACCCTGGCCAATGTCGGCACCGACCGCAAGAAAAGATACCTGTGGGTCTACGGCAATGGCAAGATACACCTCTACGACCACCACCAGAAGGTGACGAAGATTTATCCGCAGGCAGACTCCTCGCTGACCCGCCTGTTCCTGACGGACGAATATCTGTACACCATCTACAACAGCGGAAGGCTGTACCTCACTGACATCAACTCTTCCCTGACGCAGGAGATTCCTCTCCCCGCCCAGTACAAGAAGTTCCTCGAAAAGCATCTTCCCCGCGTCTACGCCGACAACAACGGAGGCATCTGGGTATATACCTTCCAGAACAGCTTGCTATTATACAAAAAGAACATGCACACCGAATGGGAAGAAGTGAAACTACCCATCCACACCGAACAGTTCAACCGGATACGCAACATCGCGGAAGACGCCCACGGCAACATCTGGCTCATCACCAGCCACCTGGGAGGATTCATCTACCAGCCGCAATCGGGACTGCTGACCAACCTCAGCCACGACCCGCTGCAATCGCACACCATTGCCAGCAACAACCTGAGCGCCATCCACATCGACCGGGAAGGAATCGTATGGATAGGCAACTTCAAGCACGGCGTCTCTTACTACGTGCCCCAGTCGCAAGTGTTCCTCAACCGGAAACAGTGGGAGCACAACGATATACTCTCCTTCTGCGAAGACTCCCTTTGCACCTGGTACGGCACGGACGGCGGCGGATTGCTGCGCCAAGCCCGGGGTGAAGCCACACCCCGGCACATCCCCACCCCCGCCAACGTGATTGTCACCATGCGGAAAGACAGCAAGGAAAGGCTGTGGTTAGGCAGCTTCCAAAACGGCCTTATCTGCTACGACCATGGAAAGGTGACCCAATACACCAGCGAGAACAGCAGCCTGGCCGGAGACGACATCTATGCCATCACGGAAGATACGCAAGGCGGCATCTGGATAGGCACTTTGGACGGATGCATCCAGCGAATGGACGTGGAGACAAGGCAATTTCGAACCCTGTTCGACATGCAGAACCGCCTGAACATCCGCGAACTGCTGTACATGGGCAATGACACCCTGCTGGCCGCCACCTCGCAAGGACTGCTGACCCTGAACACCGCCAACGGTGAGTACCGCTTTGTCTGCAGCAACGCCCGGCATAGCCAGCCGCTGAAGCAACAGCACCTCTACGCTCTGTGCAAGGACAGCCGCAACATCCTGTGGATGGGTGGCACGCAAGGACTGACGTACTGGAACCTGACCACCGACACCATCGGCCACATCGACCGCGGAAGCGGTCTGCCCGCCAACCTGGTGACTGCCATTGAGGAAGACAACAACCGCCAGATGTGGGTGGGAACCTGCAACGGAATCACCCGAATCAACCTGGCCCGGGAATCCTTCTCCATGACCAATTATGACGTGAACGACGGACTGACCGCCAACAACGTGAACGAGCGCTCGCTATACAGGCTGCGCAACGGCAACATACTGGTGGGAACGCCCAACGGCTACACCACCATCATCCCCCAAGAGACCATCCACACCGCCTACAATGCCGAAGTCTACCTGACGGGCGTCGAACCCCGCTATTGCCCTCTGCCGGAGATGCTGAACGGCAAGTCGCCCGAATGCGCCACGGAAGTCGTACTGAAGGAAGGCCTGCCTTTCTTCAGGCTCCGCTTCTCCACCCTCGACTTTGTGGAACCGGGCAAGGTGCGCTATGCCTACCGCATCCGCGAGCAACAGTCCGGCTGGACGTCCACCGCCAGCAACCAGATGGACCTTTCCTTCCTTTCCGCCGGCAGCTACGAACTACAGGTGAAGGCGTGCAACTCGGAGAATATCTGGTCGCCCAACGTCAAGACCCTGACCATCCATGTGCTGCCGCCGTGGTACCGCACGTGGTGGGCGTACCTCTTCTATGCGGCCGTCTTATCGGTGGCGGGCGGACGAACCGTCGCCTACTACCGGTGGCGCCGCCGCAAGTCGGCCCTCCAGCAAGAGAACGAGCGCCGGCAGAAGATGACGGACATGAAAATGCAGTTCTTTGCCAACGTGAGCCACGAGCTGAGGACACCGTTGTCGCTCATCATCAACCCGCTGGAAGAATTCCTGGACAAGTACCCCCAATACCGCAACACCTTATTATATACGGCGCAGAACAACGCCCGCTACCTGCTGGAACTCATCAACCAGTTGCTCGACTTCCGCAAGCTGGATGCCAACGGCGAGACGATGCGCTACATGCACGGCGACATCGTCAGCCTGGTGCGCGACCAGTTCCAGGCCTTCGAGGACATTGCCCGCAAGCGCGAGATAGACTATCGCATCCTGTGCCCGCAGGCCGACATACAAATGGACTTCGACCCTGACAAGGTGCGGAAAATCGTGATGAACATCCTCTCCAATGCCTTCAAGTTTACCGAAAACCACGGAAGCATCGAAATCCGGATAGACCTGACAGACAGCAACGTCGTCCTGCAATTCTGCGACACGGGATGCGGCATCGACACGGCGCAGCAGAAGAAAATCTTCCAATGCTTCTACCAGGCCGAGCACGGCGAAAGCAGCCAGGGAGGAAGCGGCATCGGCCTCTACCTGGTGGCGGAGTATGTAAAGATGCACAAAGGCACCATCGGCGTCGCGCCCAATACACCCCGCGGAAGCGTCTTCACCATCAGCCTGCCCCTGCACGCCGCCCCGCAGCCCGGAGTGCAAGAACAGCCGGCGGAAGACAACGAAAAGCCCCGCCCGGCACAGGAAGCGGACAGCGGAGAGAACTACACCATCCTGCTGGTGGATGACAACTACGACTTCCTGGACTTCCTGAGCGCCTGCCTCTCTACCAGCTACAACGTGCTGAAGGCAGCCGACGGCCAGGAGGCTTTGGAGGTGCTGAAGACGGAGAACATCGACATCGTCATCAGTGACGTCATGATGCCCCGAATGAACGGACTGGAATTGTGCACCGCCATCAAGAGCGACATCCACTTCTCGCACATCCCCATCATCCTGCTCACCGCCAAGGCCAGCGAGGAATACCAATTGGAAGGGCTTAACATGGGCGCCGACGACTACATCACCAAGCCCTTCAACATGGAGGTACTGAAACTGCGCATCAGCAAGTTCATAGAAAGCAGCCTGAAGAAGCACGAACTCTTCAACGAACAGATGAAGATAGAGCCCAGCCGCATCACGATTACCCCGCTGGACCGCCAGTTTGTGGAGAAAGCCATCGGGATTGTAGAAAGCAACATCAACAACGCCGAGTTCTCGGTAGAAGAACTGGCGGGGCAACTCAACATCTCGCGCGGCTACCTCTACAAGAAGATGGTGAAGATAACGGGAAAGACCTCGCTGGAGTTTATCCGCGTCATCCGCATGAAGAGGGCGCAACAGATGTTGGCGGAAAGCCAGTTGCAGATAGCCGAAATAGCCTACCGACTGGGCTACAACTCGCCTAAGATATTCACCAAACACTTCAAGGAAGAGTTCAAGATGAGTCCGTCGGAGTTTGTCCGGCAACAGGCGGAAGCGGAGAAAGATGGCTGAAGGAGCCGTTGTGCAGACCCGTATTTCAGGCATCACATTCCCCTGCTGACAAACACAAGCCTCTGTCGCGACAGACACAGGCCTTTGTCACGACAGACACGGGCGTCTGTCACGACGAACACAAGTGTCTGTCAAAAGCAGAATCCGCAGGCGCCCTACACGCCCTGTGAAATACATTTCACCCCTTCTTTGGCTACAAACGAAGACCTTCCGTACGCTTTTTAGTCCGTATATTTGTGCAGGCCTAATGACAAACTCAGAGTGAATCATAAAAAAACCTCTATTCATCAACCTGACAACATCGGGCAAAACTTGAACAACTTAATATCAGTTACCATGAAAAAGAAACATTCTCTACTCGCATCGGCTCTCGCCCTCCTGCTCGGCGCCGGCCCCCTGCACGCCCAAGACTTTCAGCTCACCCCCTCCGGCTACTTCCAGAACCGGGGAGTGGACGTAATGGCATTCGATGACATCTACCCCGAAGGACACCAGGGCGGCGTGTGCATCATCATGAACGGACACCGCGTGGCAACCAACGGAGACATCCGCCTGGAAGCAACGCCGGGACAGTGGCAACCCGTGCCTAAACAACTCGACCGCAAGCTGTCCGGCAACAGTATCACAGCCACCCTATGCTACCCCGACTCCTCGCGCCACCTCACGGGCTTCAACCCCATGATTTATCCCGACCTCAACCTGAAATACACTGTCACCGTAGAAGGGAAAGGCCAGAGCATCGAAGTGACCGTAGACCTGGACCGCCCCGTCCCCGAAGAGTTTATCGGGAAGGTGGGCTTCAACCTGGAATTCTTCCCCGGCTCTCTGTTCGGCAAGCCCTGGATGATGGACGGGCAAACAGGCATCTACCCCCAACAACCCAACGCGCCACTGATGCAGACCACGCCCAATCATCTGCATCCGGGCAACTACCACAACGGCAAGAGCTCCCTGGCAGACATGAAGCGGCTGATAGGAACGGGCTACAGCCCCATCGTAGCGGATGACATCATCGCCCACCCGTATGCCGTGGGCAGCAAGTTCACCTCGCGACCCGACGACCCGTACAGCAAACTCACCATCGAGTCACTCAGCGGCGACCTGCAACTGTACGACGGACGGATGAACCACAATAACGGCTGGTTCGTACTGCGCAGCAACATCCGGCCGGGTGCCACCAAGGGTGCCGTCCGCTGGGTTATCACGCCGAACGTAGTGAACGACTGGATGTACAGCCCCGTTATCCAGACTTCGCAGATAGGCTATCATCCCGCGCAGGAGAAAGCGGCAGTCGTCGAACTGGATGTCCGCGACTCCAACCGACCCGCGGCACAGGTCATCCGTATCGATGCCGACCGCGAGAGCGTGGTGAAGACCGTGGAACCCGCTACCTGGGGCAAGTTCCTGCGCTACAACTACCTGAAAGTGGACTTTACCGACGTGCGCGAACCGGGACTGTACCGCGTGAAGTATGGCGACAGCACTTCGCCCGTTTTCCGCATCGACCCTGCGGTGTACAACCGGGGTGTATGGCAACCCGTGCTGGAATACTTCCTGCCGGTGCAGATGTGCCACATGCGCGTCAATGAGAAATACCGCGTCTGGCACGACCGTTGCCACATGGACGACGCCCGCATGGCTCCCGCCCACAACCACATCGACGGCTACGACCAGAAAGCGGGACTTTCTCCCTTCCGTCCGGAAGAAGACGTGCCAGGAGTGAACATCGGAGGCTGGCACGATGCCGGAGACTTCGACCTCCGCATCGAATCGCAGGCGGGAGAATCCTACATCCTCGCCCTGGCCTACGAGGCTTTCCATCCCGACATCGACGTAACGTCCATCGACCAGATAAACCGCATTACGGAAATCCACCAGCCCGACGGCAAGAACGACCTCTTGCAACAGGTGGAGAACGGTGCACTGACGGTGGTGAACGGATATTTGTCTTTAGGCCGCCTGTACCGGGGCATCATCTGTAACGACCTGCGCCAGTATGTCCTCTTGGGTGATGCCGCCGCCATGACCGACGGAAAGGCGGGCAACGAAGACGACCGCTGGATATTTACGGAAGACAACCCGGGACGCGAACTCTCGACAGCCGCGCAACTGGCCGCCGTGTCACGCGTACTGAAAGGTTTCAACGATACGCTGAGCGTGCATTGCCTACGCATTGCCCGCGAGATTTACTCGTCTGCCGGAAACTTCCGCAACGCCGCCGGAAAGGCATCGCCCGCTGCCAACGACGCGAACCGCCGCTTCCTCTTCCCCCGCGTGCAAGCTACCGTAGAGCTATACCTCACCACCGGAGAACAACCGTATATGGACTTCCTGCTGGAAAACCAGGAAGACATCATCCGGCAAATCGGGCGGACAGGATGGTACACGGCACGTGTCGAGAAACAATTCGCAAAGATGAAGAACAAGAAAGCCAAAGCATTCTCCGCAGCCTTCCGCCGTGCGCTGGCGGACTACGAGAAGCAACTGGACAAGCAGGTGCGTGAAACTCCTTACGGTATCCCTTACCGTCCGCACATCTGGGGCGCGGGTTGGGACATACAGCGCTTCGGCTTCGAGCACTACTTCCTGGCTACGGCTTATCCCGAGATATTCGCGAAAGCGCCCATATTCAATGCACTCAACTTCATTTTAGGATGTCATCCGGGTTCCAACCAGGCGTCGTTCGCTTCGGGAGTAGGTGCGCAATCGGCCACCGTAGGCTACGGTCTGAACCGTGCCGACTGGTCGTATATCCCCGGCGGTGTGATTTCGGGCACGGCACTGATTCGGCCCGACTTCCCGGAACTGCTCACTTTCCCCTTTCTGTGGCAGCAGACGGAGTATGTGCTGGGCGGCGGGTCGTCGCACTACATGTTCCTGGTGCTCGCCGCACAGCAGCTACTGAAGGAATAGGACGCCGGCATCAGTCGAACGAAGCCGGATACCCCATCAACTGGTACATCAGTGCCGTTGCCATGCGGCGGTGGCCGTCTGCATTGGGATGCAGGCGGTCAGTCTGCTCATGGTGGAAGTAACGGGTGTGGGCATCGTTCATGGGATAGAGACCGCTGATGCTGTTCAGGTCGATGACGGGGATGGCCCAGACGTTGGCGGCTTCCTTGACGGCTTGGACGTACTCGTCCACATACACACCGTTCTTATTGGCGAAAGCCTCTTCGGGCTGCACGTTCTTGTCGCTGAAACGGGCTTTGCCGCGGTGCAGGGGTGTGAGCATGATGACCTGCTTGGTGGGATAGTGGGTTTTCAGGAAGTCCATGACGAGGTTGATGCGTCCCTTGAAGGTGGCGTCGGTCATCACCGGTTCGCGGTGCTTGCGGAGTTCGGTAGAAGGGCCAGATACGGTGGTCTCCTTCTCGGCTTCGGTATACCATTCCCCGATGGGGACACCGCCGTTGTAGTCGTTGGTACCGGCGAAGATGAAGATGGCGTCGATGCTGTCTCCACGCTCTTTCAGCAGGCGCTGGGCTTGCTTCAGGATGCCGTCCATACGGTTGCCGTTGATGCCATAAACGAAAGGTTGCAGGCCGAGCATTTCGGCCAGGTATTCCCAGTAACATTTGGTGGTGCCTACGTGCTTCTTATCGGTGATAGAGTCGCCCAGGAAGGCGACGCGTTTGCCTTTCCACTGGCTTTCTACAACAATGCTTTGCGCGGGGAGTTCTCCTCCGGCACAGGCGTATCCCAAAGGGAATACATCGGCCGACAACAGGGTGGCGGCCAAGAGACAGGCGGTGAGTTTATGATTCATCAGGAGTGATTTACTATTTGACGATTTACGATTTACGATTTGATAGTTACTTATTCACTATTTGACAATTTACCATTTACTATTTAATACTTCCCGATTTACTATTTGACAATTTACTATTTAATACTCCCGGGTTCCCTACGCCCCTACCCCGCACGGCCAAATAGTAAATAGTAAATCGTCAAATAGTAAATAGTAAATCCCTTACCATTGGTCCGTCCGGAAGGGGATGGTGGGCAGTTCGTTGCCTCCAATCATCGTGCCGGGCTGGAAGTCGCGGAAGCAGTAGCGCACGGCTACGGGATGAGGGACTTTCTCCGAAGAAACTACCATTTCATTGGTCTGCCAGTGCAACCACACCTTGTCGGCAGGATGGAATATGCGGTCTTCGCCGGCCACCTCGAACCCGCGGAGGTCGTAGTTGCGGCAGATGCCCATTTGCAGGTTGTCGAAGGAAACCCAGGCTTCGTTGCCCTTGGCCGTCCACGACTTGTATTGCGGGCCGAAACAGACGAATTGCTTCAGGCCGTACGTCAGGTTCAGCGCCAGGTAACTGAGGCGATGACCCACTTCGGCCTTGTTGCGGGGATGGATGTTATAGCGTTCGTAAGGCTCTACGAGGTCATTGGTGGAAACCATGGCGCTGTTCGGTATCAGGCTTTGCGCACGGAACTGGGCTTCCCTCAGGTAGGCGGCTCCTCCTTCCTGTTCGCCGCCGTAAGCGTATGGAGCGATTTCCACGAAATAGAAGGGCAGTTCGCCCAGCCCCCATTCCTTGCGCCACAGTTGCACCATGTCTGCCAAGCGGTGGGCGTAGGTGTCGTGCCTGCCTACGTTGGACTCGCCCTGATACCAGATGAAGCCTTTAATGGTGTAATTCTGAAGCGGGTGCAGCATGGCATTGTACATCAGCATCGGACGGTGCATGGGATTGATGCTTTCAATGGAGTCACGGTCCAGACAGACGTCGGGATAGCCCTCCAGCAGTGGACGACTTATCCAGCCCTCCACCTTAGCGCCTCCATAGGAGCTGTTGATAATGCCGACGGGAATCCTCAGGGCGCGGCTCAGCGAGGTGGCGAAGTGGTAGGCGGTGGCGCTAAACTGCGGTGCATTGTCGATGGAACCCACTTCCCAACGCCCGCCGCAGTCGGTCTTCGGCTCGTAGGACTGGTCTTTGGGGACGGTAAACATACGCACACCGGGATTGTCGGCAGCGGCAATGATATCCTGCGCGCCGTTCTTCACGCAACATCCGGGGAAACCTTTCAGGGGCATCTCCATATTGCTTTGTCCGGAGGCAAGCCAGACTTCGCCGACGAGTACGTTCTCCAGCGTCAGCGGCTCGCCGTCGTCCAGCGTAATCCGATAAGGAGTGTATCCGGCTTCGGGTGTGCGCACGCTGAGCAGCCAACGGCCGTCTTTATCGGCACGGCAACTGACAGTCTGCCCGCTCCACGAGGGAGTGACGCGCACTTCGGCTTTCGGGGCAGCTGTGCCCCAGAGTTTTACTTCCGTCTGCTGCTGAAGTATCATGTTGTCGCCCAGCAGGGCGGGGAGCTTCACTTTGGCGCCGAGGGGGGCGAGGCAGAGTGAGAGGAATAAGGCAAGAGTTGTTCTTTTCATGGTATAACAGTATTTTAATATTTATAATCACATCGACTTTCATTCAGAGAACGGAACAAGATTGTTAAATAGAAAGAATCCTTTGGTTTTATTCCCCGAAAGCATTACTTTTGTCATAGAATCATCACCCAAAGGGTGAAGGATATGGCGAAAGACTTGTTCTTCCAATCGCATTGCCTAAAGTTGCGTGCCTCACTTGCGAAGTGGGGTTTTTTTGTTTTTATAGGCTGCATATTCACTTCGGAACCTTCCCTGTTCCACACCATCTACACAATATCCCGTCACAAGAAACAAGTCGGGTTGCTTTTCACGCAGAATCACTACATAGCTTTTGTCTTCATACCAAAGCAGAATGTTCCTATGGCCTTTTTTATCGACTTTCTCAAACATCTTTATCAAAGGGTGCATATAATTCTCTATGATGACCCTTACCCAATGAATTTTGTTAGCACGGTCTTTGTCATATTGCCTTTTGCCGGAGTATTTGTTCTCCCTTGTTACAATGTGGTCGAAAGACTTCTGCTTTTTTACGAAACATCCTTCCCGCTTGCTCCTTACAATACTTGTATTGACAGTCACTTTCTTTCCTTCAAAAAACAGTTCGGAGTGCACAAAATCTTCCAGATAAATTCCATACATCCGGTATAACTGCTCGGCAGTCGGAGCATCCGAAGCCAAATCTTCGAACAAGTCCTCTAAATCTTCCAGTTCCATAGTTCCCCGTTTATTTAGCCAGTTGGAAGTCCCAGATTTTAAACTTCTTCTCCCACGGAGGAGTGCTTTCGGTAATGGAATATCCGGATTTGTATTCTATATAATCAATAATTTCTTTCTTTACAGCGCTTTCTTTGGCAATATCTTCACGTTGCTTATATACGATGGCTCCAATAAAGAAGTCGGCCAGTTGTATGAATTGGCTTTCGTCGGAGCGTATATTCTGAAAATGCAGGTATTTCCCTGCCCCACACACTCTACGGAGCACCCTTGAAAGCATATCGAGCCGTGCTTTTCCCCGATTATCCTTAATGTCCATATATACCTTATACAGGCGGGAACTCTGAAAATCACGAATCAGATAGAACATGGTTTTATAGTAGAAGATGTTATGGTCACCGTTATTGTAGCGCTCGTTGTTGATATTGCCTTTATGCTTTATCAGCAGGGCATTGAATCTCAATTCTTTCTGCTGAAAGAAGAAGTCTATCAGAGCTTTATATAAAGCCATACGCGAAGCGGAGACTTTATTCCATTTCAGCTCTGCCGGCGAATGATGCGCCAGTTTTATCTGTTTCATCTTGTCTGAGAGTTCTTTCCACTTTTTCTCTTCCGCATAAAGGCCCCCTACGCACATCACCGGGAAGCGGTCATTCTCCAAATGGCAGCTCTCGTCTATGTAAATTCTCACTATATCAGCCATATTCCTCCAACTTAAATTTCACCGCCCCGCCCCCGAAACCCGAAGTCTGACGAAGTCGAGTCTTCGAAAGAATCAAAGAACGTGAGCAAAAATAGCCCTTTTTTGTTCACGTTATTCATTTCAGGCAGAAAAAAGTGTCGCTTTTTTTGCGCAGCTCCCCTCCTTTCCATCCGGAAAAACCGCCCTGCTGCCCCCTCCGCGAAATGTAAGTACATACTTATATGTTTTAACCTATACTAATAATCTGCTTTATTCTCATTCATTTAGCGCTGAATTGATTATCTTTGCGCCCGTGTCGGGAGAAATCAAGACAAGGAGATGTTCGGGCCGGGTATCGGAAGCCGTGGAACGGGTTACCGGACCGCAGACGGCAGCCTTCGGAAACGCTTGCCGCAGGCAGTGCTTCCCCGTCCTGACAGACGCAAGCTCCTGACGCGACAGACACAGGCCTTTGAGCCGACAGACACAAGCCTCTGTCCGCACAAACACAGGCCTCTGTCAACCCGATAACAAAATACTGAGAATCAAAGAAATAACATATAACGAATTTCATCCGAATGAAACAGTACAGAACCGTGAACAACCTGATGGGTTGGATTACATTCCTCATTGCAGCCACGGTCTATTGCATGACGATAGAGCCTACTGCAAGTTTTTGGGACTGCCCGGAGTTCATCACCACCGGCTATAAACTCGAAGTGGGACACCCGCCCGGCGCACCGTTCTTCATGCTCGTGGCCAACCTCTTCTCGCAGTTCGCCTCCGACCCCACCACCGTAGCAAAGATGGTAAACTACATGAGTGCACTGATGAGCGGCGCCTGCATCCTGTTCCTCTTCTGGAGCATCACGCACCTGGTGCGCAAGCTCGTGGTAAGGGACGAAAACCATATCACCACCGCACAGCTCGTCACCATCATGGGCAGCGGACTGGTGGGTGCACTGGCCTACACCTTCAGCGACACCTTCTGGTTCAGCGCCGTGGAGGGAGAGGTATATGCCTTCTCCTCCCTGTTCACCGCCGTCGTCTTCTGGCTAATACTGAAGTGGGAGGACGTGGCAAACGAGCCTCACAGCGACCGCTGGCTGATTCTTATCGCCTACCTCACCGGTCTGAGTATCGGCGTCCATCTGCTGAACCTGCTCTGCCTGCCCGCCATCGTGCTGGTGTACTACTATAAGAAGGTGCCCAACGCCAACGCCAAAGGCTCCCTGCTGGCACTCCTTGCCTCGGGTGTACTCGTGGCAGCCGTGCTCTACGGCATCGTGCCGGGCATCGTAAAAGTGGGCGGATGGTTCGAACTGTTCTTCGTCAACACCCTGGGAATGTCCTTCAACACGGGCGTGATGGTCTACATCATCCTGCTGGCGGCGTGCCTCATCTGGGGAATTTACGAGAGCTACACCGAAAAGAGCCCCCTGCGTACCACGCTGTCCTTCCTGCTCACCATCGCCATGCTGGGCATCCCGTTCTACGGACACGGGGCAAGCTCCGTCATCATCGGTATCATCGTCCTGGCGGCGCTGTGGTTCTACCTGCGCCCCGCCACGCAAAGAAAGATACGGGAGAAATTCCGCGTCTCAGCACGCACGTTCAACACCTCGCTGCTCTGCACCATGATGATTGTCATCGGATATTCCTCCTACGCCCTTATCGTCATCCGTTCCACCGCCAATACGCCGATGGACCAGAACTCACCCGAAGACATCTTCACCCTTGGCGAGTATCTGGGACGCGAACAGTACGGCACACGCCCGCTGTTCTACGGCCCGGCATTCTCCTCACAGGTGGCTCTGGACGTCAAGGACGGATACTGCGAGGCGCGCGTCTCCTACAACGGAACCAAGTATATCCGCAAGGAGAAGGAGACGCCCGACGAGAAGGACTCTTACATCGAAATCCCCGGACGCATCGAGTACGAATACGCCCAAAACATGCTCTTCCCGCGTATGTACAGCAGCACGCACGCCAACCAGTACCGAGCCTGGCAGGACATCAAGGGCAAGGACGTGCCCTACGACAAGTGCGGCGAGATGGTCATGGTGAACATACCTACCCAATGGGAGAACATCAAGTTCTTCTTCTCTTACCAGCTCAATTGGATGTACTGGCGCTACTTCATGTGGAACTTCGCCGGCCGGCAGAACGACCTGCAAGGCAGCGGCGAGATAGAGCACGGCAACTGGCTGACAGGCATCAAGCCCCTCGACAACCTGCTGCTGGGCAATCAGGAACTGCTGCCGCAGGAGCTGAAGGACAACAAGGGACACAACGTCTACTACTGCCTGCCCCTGCTCTTGGGCATCATCGGCCTGCTGTGGCAAGCCTATCGCGGGCAGAAGGGCATCCAGCAATTCTGGGTAGTGTTCTTCCTCTTCTTCATGACCGGTATCGCCATCGTGCTCTACCTCAACCAGACGCCCAGCCAGCCGCGTGAGCGCGACTACGCCTACGCCGGCTCCTTCTACGCCTTCGCCATCTGGATTGGTATGGGTGTGGCCGGACTGGTGCAACTGCTGTCCCGCCTGAAACCCGTGGAACGCCTGAAAGAAGGTGCTTCGGAAGAAGAAGCGCAACGCATCCGCGAACGCCTGGAACAGAAGCAGGCCGGACTGGTCTACCTGAGCGAGAAAGAAGAAGTGGAACTGCGCCTGAGCCTCGCCTCGATGTACGAGCGCTACACGCCCTTCACGCCTTCGCTCCCCGTCGCCCTTATCGTTTCCCTGGTCTGCCTGTTTGTTCCCATTCAGATGGCAAGCCAGACGTGGGACGACCACGACCGGAGCGACCGCTACGTGGCACGCGACTTCGGGCAGAACTACCTGATGTCCCTGCAAGAGAGCGGCAACCCCATCATTTTCACCAACGGCGATAACGACACCTTCCCCCTGTGGTACAACCAGGAGACCGAAGGTTTCCGTACCGACGCCCGCACCTGCAACCTCAGCTACCTGCAGACCGACTGGTACATCGACCAGATGAAGCGTCCCGCCTACGACTCGCCCTCGCTGCCCATCACTTGGGACCGCATGGACTACGTGGAAGGCACCAACGAGTACATCGCCATCCACCCCGAGTATAAGAAGAGCATCGACGCCCTCTATGCCGAAGCCGAGAAGCAGGCCCTTGCCGGCAATCCGGAAGCCCTTATAAACGTGAAGAAAGAGTTTGGCGACAACCCCTACGAGGTGAAGAACATCCTGAAATACTGGGTGCGCAGCAAGAACCAGGACCTGAAAGTAATACCTACCGACAGTCTGGTGATAAAGGTGGACAAGGAAGCCGTAAAGCGCAGCGGCATGATGATACCGGGCGACACCATCCCCGACTACATGCACATCTCGCTGAAAGGCAAGCGCGCCCTCTACAAGAGTGAACTGATGATGCTGGAGATGCTGGCCGAGGCCAACTGGGAACGCCCCATCTACATCGCCGTCTCCGTAGGCCCCGAAAACCAACTGAACATGGCAAACCACTTCATCCAGGAGGGTCTGACCTATCGCTTCACCCCCTTCGACACCGACAAGGCAGGCGTGAAGATAGACACCGAAAAGATGTACGACAACCTGATGAACAAGTTCAAGTTCGGCGGCATCGATAAGCCGGGCATCTATCTGGACGAGAACACCCTGCGCATGTGCCACTCCCACCGCCGCATCTTCTCGCAACTGGCGCAACAACTGGTACGCGAGGGAAAGAAGGACAAAGCGAAAGCAGTGGTGGACTATGCCGAAAAGATGATTCCAGCCTACAACGTCCCGTACGACTGGCAGAACGGAGCCGTGCAGATGGCCGAAGTCTACTACCAAGTGGGCGACACGGCCAAGGCGGAGGAAATGATGAAGGCGCTTGCCGACAAGTCGGTAGAGTACCTCACCTGGTACCTCAGCCTGGACGACAAACGCCTGATAATCTCCGCCCGCGAGTTTGAATACCAGTGGGCGGTGCTGGATGCCGAAGTCAAGCTGATGAAGAAGTACAACTCCGAACTGGCTGACATCTACGAGCCGAAGGTGGACGAACTGTACGAGATGTATGTGGAACGGATGAAGCAGTAATCAACCTTGTTTCGCTAACCAATAACCAGTACGAAACCGTGATAATAGAACAACCTCCCGAGTTTTTTCGCAGGTTATACCCCAACGCCCTGTGGAGGATGGACCCGAACGAGAAAGCCGTTTACCTGACTTTCGACGACGGGCCCATCCCCGTGGTGACTCCCTGGGTGCTGGACCTGCTGGACAAGCAGGACATCAAAGCTACCTTTTTCATGGTAGGCGACAACATACGCAAGAATCCGGCCGAGTTCCGGATGGTGGTGGAGAGGGGCCACCGCATCGGCAACCATACTTTCAACCACATCCGGGGCTTTGAATACACCGCCCGGAAGTACCTGGAAAACGCCGAGCAGGCGAAGATTTTCATGGAGATGGGCGGCACCATCAACTGCAATGTAGAAAAGGTTATCTACCCGCTCCTGTTCCGCCCGCCACACGGCCACATGTTTGCCGGGCAATACATGAAACTGAAACGACACTACAAGATTGTGATGTGGGACTTGGTGACGCGCGATTACAGTAAGAAACTCCGTGGTCCGCAAGTCCTGGCCAATGTGATGAGGTACGCGCGCAACGGTTCGATAATCACCTTCCACGACTCGCTGAAGTCCTGGGAGAACGGAAACTTGCAGTACGCCCTGCCCCGCGCGATAGACTTCCTGAAGGAAGAGGGATACGAATTCAAGGTACTTTAAGGAGAGGGTGATAAAACCCGCTATTTAAAAATAGAACACAAAGACACAGAGGCACAGAGTTTTTTGAATTATTCAAAAGAAAGCTCTGTGCCTCTGTGTCTTTGTGTTCCATTCAGCTTTCATACCTCCCTGCCCTGCTCCGCGCGTCCACGGGATTTCAACCTACGATGGATGGATATAAAATGAAGAATCTCCTCGCCTGACGTCCAGGGAGGAGATTCTTGTAGTATACGGTGGGCCCGAATAGATGAAATATCTCTTTTAGCTTAACGGAAGTATGCGCTCATCCCTCCACAAAAAGTACTTAGGTACACATTTTATGTATTCAAAGCCCACCGTAAGCCTTTTACACATAAGGCCTGCCGGGTGCGTAGGCGGTAGTTATTCTATTTTATCTGCACACCGAGCGGATTGCGCACTTTCTGCGAGAAGTCTGCCATGTATTGGTTCCAGGCTTCAGCCGACTTGATGTCAGCCCTGTCCCAGGCAAAACCCCAGTAGTACACAAAATCAGAATCGGGTACATAGTCGCTGACAGCCAGCACATGGCCGTCGGCGTTATTGCGTTGCTTCTTCTCCTGCTCGGGGAAGAGGACTGTCTTAGCTTCCTTTACGACGGTAGGAACGGAGATACCGACGAATATCTTGCCATTGTCGGGTCCCGTAGTGGGGTCGACGTAGGTGATGAAACCTTCGGCGGCATTGGTCACAACAGCTCCGTCCGGCTCGTGGAGGACGATACCTGCCACGATGGGGAGGGTCTCCTTCAGATTGGTGTAGGACACTGCCGTGCGGTTGAGGTGCGAACCGGCGTCGAGCGTAATCACGCGGGTTTCGACTACGGAGCTGTCACCCCGCACGGTAAGGGGATTGAACACCAGCTTCACGGTGAAGCGAAGCGGGCCGTTGTCCAGAATCTCCTGCTCGCGGTAGCACCAGGGATAAAGGATGGTGTCGTTCACCATGAGGGCGGCAACACCGGCTCCGAGCGTGGGACCTACGGCGTAGCAATCCATTCCGTTGCCGTGGTCGATGTGGTAAGAGATGGCGCGGCTGCGTTCGGCAGCGGCTTGTGGGTCGGTCTTTCTCAATTCGCTTATCGCCTTGCGCACTTCCTGGTCGGTTTCCTTCTCATACATGCCTTCCAGCACGGGACTATCAGTGTCGCGCTTGGTAAAGAGGTCGTAGCCGAAGCCGCGTTCGCCCCTTGCCTGCAGGGCGGGGCCATAGGCGCGGAAGCCCACGAGGTCGTTCTCCCACGCCACGTCATCCAGGCGGTTGGGATAGTGCTTGCCGCAAGCTACGGTAGGAATGATTTCAGGTTGGCCTGCCTTAATGGTGTAGCGGGCAGTGCCGTTGGCGCCAACTGTGGCGGGGAATATCACTTTGTCGTCATAGGTAATCTGATATGGCACTTGCCGGCCGTCGGCGTCCACAACGATAATCGAGGCGGAGTCTGCAAGGCTGAGCCGTCCGGCTACTTCCTCCATAGACACTTCGACCATTTCGCCGCTGCGTTCCATGCCCAACGGGTTGGTCACCGTTACGGTCACCGTCTTGCTGTCGTTGCAGGCGAAGCAGAGCAGGGCTGTCATACAGATTATAAAGAGGTTTTTCATTCGTTGATGATTGATATAAGTTTGGTGAGGTTTTATAAAGAAAGGAGCGGTGCCCGATGGCAATGGATGAAAGCAAACGGGGTTTCCACTGGACCACCGGTCCCGCTCCAAAGTTTTATTTAGGTTGTTTGCCAATGTAAGCCAGGATACCTCCGTCTACGTAAAGGATGTGACCGTTTACGGCGTTAGAAGCCTCGGAAGCCAGGAACACAGCGGGTCCGGTCAGTTCCTCGGGGTCGAGCCAGCGTCCGGCGGGAGTCTTGGCGCAGATGAAGGAATCGAACGGGTGACGGCTGCCGTCGGCTTGCTTTTCGCGGAGCGGAGCAGTCTGCGGTGTAGCGATGTAGCCCGGGCCGATACCATTACACTGGATGTTGTATTCGCCGTATTCGGAGCAGATGTTGCGAGTCAGCATCTTCAGACCGCCTTTGGCTGCAGCATAGGCAGATACGGTTTCGCGACCCAGTTCGGACATCATCGAGCAGATGTTGATGATTTTTCCGTGACCCTTCTTCATCATGGCGGGCAGCACGGCCTTGGAGACGATGAACGGTGCATTCAGGTCGATGTCGATAACTCTGCGGAAATCGGCAGCCTCCATTTCGTGCATGGGCACGCGGCGGATGATACCGGCATTGTTGACAAGGATGTCGATGGTGCCCACTTCCTTCTCGATGGTGGCTACCATGGCCTGTACGGCTGCTTCGTCGGTTACGTCGCACACATATCCGTGAGCCTTGATGCCCTTGGCTGTGTAAGCGGCCAAACCTTTATCTACTAATTCCTGGTTGATGTCGTTGAAACAGATGGTGGCACCCTGCTCTGCATAGGCCGAAGCGATGGCAAAACCGATACCGTAAGAAGCGCCTGTGACAAGGGCTACTTTACCTTCCAATGAAAAATTCAAATACTGATTCATGATGTTACTTATTTTAGGTTGAATATGTTTGAGATTGTTTGTTCCTACACTCACAATTGCCTGTTACTAAATCAGGGATTCTCTGGTACGAAACTTGAGATTCCCTATTATTAAATAGGTGTCGCTCTGCCGGTGCGCCCGGCTCCGTCCGACGGGGCCCTGCGATTACTTCAAATCGGTAATCAGGGAGAAGTCCTGGTCGCCATAGTCCAGATTCTCACCGCCCATGCCCCAGATGAAGGTATAGTTGTGAGTGGCTGCGGCGGAGTGAATGGACCATTCGGGCGAAAGCACTGCCTGGTCTCCCCGCATCCAGATGTGGCGCGTTTCGTCCACCTCGCCCATAAAGTGGCACACAGCGTGGCCGTCGGGCACTTCGAAGTAGAAGTAGGCCTCCATACGGCGGCTGTGGACGTGTGCGGGCATGGTGTTCCACACGCTTCCGGGTGCAAGTTCGGTCATTCCCATCTGCAACTGGCAGGTAGGCAGCACCTGGCTGACGAGCATCTTATTGATGTGGCGGTGGTTGGAGCCTTCCAGCGTTCCCATCTCGGCCACGATGGCGTCTTTCTTGGTCACCTTCTTGTCGGGATAGTTGCGGTGCGCGGTCACGGAGTTGAAGTAGAACTTGGCGGGATTTGCCGCGTCCTTGCTCTCGAAAGTGACTTCGCGGTCGCCCGAACCGAGGTAGAGGGCTTCTTTATAATCCAGTTCGAACACGGCTTCTCCGGCACGCACGATACCCGGTCCGCCCACGTTGAAAATACCCATTTCGCGGCGGGTGAGGAAGTAAGGGGCTTTCAGCGGATCGATGGCTTCGAGGCTGAGCACTTCGCCCACGGGCAGTGCTCCACCCACCACCATGCGGTCGTACATGGAGTATACCATATTTACTTCGTTCGGGGAGAATACCTTCTCTATCAGGAAATCGCGGCGGATTCTGTTCGTATCATAGCTTTTCGCATCTTGGGGATGCGCAGCGTAGCGGATTTCATAGTTTGTTATCATAATCTTATTTACGTTTTATAGCCTTCGGCTGATTGTCAACAGGACGTCGTTCACGTACACAGTGCAAATGTAGGAAAAGAAATTGGCAATTCATTACTTTTTTGTCTCTATTTTCTGCCAATATTGTACAAAGGATAGAAATATCATCCGGTTTCGAGGGGCGGAGGGCGGAAAGTTTTCCGGAGAAGGGGAAAAACATCTTCGAAGAAAGGAAAAAGATTTCAAAAGAAAGGAAAAACCGGAAGAAATGTCCTGCATTCCTCCTGCGGGATGCATACTCCGGAAGCCGGGGATATAAAAGTCCCAAACTTTCCCGGTAGGATGGGACTTTTTTCCCAGCGTGCAGGGAATTTATTCCCATCGAACAGGGAATTTGTTCCCAGTGTGCTGGGAATTTATTACCAGTGAACTGGGAAGAAAGAGGGAAAGTGTCTGAAAACCAACGGCCCGCTTGCTTTGTGATAAATTTTAGGCACGGATTACGCGGAAAACCACGGATTTCTTAAAACTTATCCGTGATTTTCCGTGTAGTTCCGTGCCTAAAAGAAACCGGTTGAAGAGTTTTCGGACAGATTGGGGATGCTGACAAGGGAGTGAGGGGAGGTATTTTCTTGGGATGGAAGAAACAGGGGTATCGGTCATTCAGAGCGAAGCAAAGACGATATCTTGGTATAAGAGTCGGAAAATGTTCAAGCGAAGCTAATCTACCCCCTTAATACATCAGGAGAGAGTAGATTCAGCTTCGCTCTGTGTGAACAAGTACTCATTGATTAGAAACTCATTATATCCGCTTACTTAACGACTTATATTCGGGGCGACAGACACAAGCTCCTGCCGTCTCAGACACAAGCCTTTGTGGCGACAGATACAGGCTCTTGTCATGACAGACGCAAGCCTTTGTCAGCCCGGATAAATTCTTGCCGTCCATCCGCCAAGAATAAAAAAGCCTGCCAGGACATCACGTCTTAACAGGCTCTTACATCATTAATATAACTTCAACATAAGGTTGGACTACCAAGATTCGAACTTGGACAAACAGAACCAAAACCTGTTGTGCTACCATTACACCATAGTCCAAACTTATGTGCTTTCTGTTAAAAAGCGGTGCAAAGATAGAGGTTTGCAAGCAAACCTCCAAATATTTCGTTCACTTTTTTATATTCTATCGAATGAATCGTGCATTATTACTTTGCAATCAGCAGATAATAGTTCTTTTTGCCGCGCTGAACAAGCAGATATTTCTCGTCGAGCAGGTCAGCAGTCGTAACTACCTGATCAAAGGCTGCCAGCTTCTCCTTATTCAGCGAAACGCCACCGCCCTGAACCAATTTACGCATTTCACCTTTCGACGCAAATACGGCCGCATTATCAACGAATAGATCAACAGCCTTTACTCCTTCTGCCAATACATCACGGGAAATCTCAAATTGAGGCACTCCTTCGAATACAGCAAGCAGCGTATCTTCATCCAGTTTGCGCAAAGCTTCCGAAGTCGCATTACCGAATAAAATGTTCGATGCGTCTACTGCTGCGTTATAATCATCTTCAGAATGAACCATCACAGTCACTTCCTTAGCCAGACATTTCTGGAGAAGACGCAAATGCGGAGCTTTCTGATGTTCGGCAATCAATGCTTCAATTTCTTCTTTCTCGATGGAGGTGAAGATTTTAATATAACGTTCGGCATCGGAGTCGCTTACGTTCAACCAGAACTGATAGAACTTGTATGGTGAAGTATAGCGAGGGTCCAGCCAGATATTTCCGGATTCTGTTTTACCAAACTTACCACCATCAGCCTTTGTAATCAGCGGGCAAGTCAATGCGAACACCTCTCCCCCATTGGTACGGCGGATCAATTCGGCACCGGTAGTGATGTTTCCCCACTGGTCGGAACCACCCATTTGGAGCTTACACCCCTTTGTTTCATACAAATGAAGAAAATCATATCCTTGAAGCAATTGGTAAGTGAACTCGGTAAATGACAATCCATCACGTGCTTCACCATTCAGACGACGTTTCACAGAGTCTTTCGCCATCATATAGTTTACAGTGATGTGCTTACCTACTTCGCGAACAAAATCGAGGAAAGTGAAGTCTTTCATCCAGTCGTAATTGTTCACCAACTCGGCACGGTTAGGTACATCCGACTCGAAGTCGAGGAATTTGGCAAGCTGATTCTTGATACATGCCTGATTGTGACGCAATGTTTCTTCGTCCAGCAGGTTACGTTCTGCCGATTTACCGGAAGGGTCACCAATCATACCTGTAGCGCCACCGATCAGTGCCAACGGCTTATGACCGCAGCGTTGGAAATGACGAAGGATCATCACTCCACAAAGGTGACCAATGTGTAGCGAATCGGCAG
>ENA-OYYE01000021-OYYE01000021.1-human-gut-metagenome-genome-assembly--contig:-NODE-21-length-90929-cov-10.641713_pt1 | contig 90929 bp, 66 predicted proteins | sample MGYA00243244_ERZ653437 | MGnify/ENA primary metagenome ERZ653437 (study PRJEB26926, sample SAMN06165130) | human gut metagenome | biome: ENVO:00009003; feature: ENVO:2100002; material: ENVO:00002003...
CACTACGCAGGTCGCGGTCGGCAACGTTGGCGGAGATGACGATTTTCCGCTTCACGTTCTCGCGGCTGATGGTATTCGGCCCCATGGCGGAGCGGACGTCCGCCACATAGTTCAGTGGCACTTTCTTCCCGTCAGCGGTATCAATCATCAGGTTGCGTATCTTTTCCATTTCATCGCGCAGGTCGTCCTTCACGCGCACGGTGAGGTCGAAACTCTTTCCCTGTTCGTACACGATGGATATCGCTTCCCCCGCCAGGCAGACATTGACGAACTCCGAGAATTCGGGCAAGGAAATGCCGTACTTCGCCAGCACTTCCCGCTTGGGCGAGATGATGAGCTGAGGGCGTTCTATCTGCTGTTCCACATTCAGGTCGGCAATGCCCGGTATGTTCTGGATGGCTTTCTTTATTTCGTTCCCTAGCGAGAACATGCGGTTCAGGTCGTCGCCGAACAGTTTTATCGCGATGTTCGCTTTGGTACCGGACAGCATGGCGTCGATACGGTGACTGATGGGCTGACCGATTTCCACGTTCGCTCCCACAATCGTACCCAGCTTCTCGCGCACTTCCGCTACGAGTTCGCTGCGCGAGCGGTCTTTCAGTTCGAAAGGAGCTTCTATTTCCGAAACATTCACTCCCAGGGCATGTTCGTCCAGTTCGGCGCGTCCCGTCTTGCGGGCGACGGTCTGAATCTCCGGTATTGAGAGCAGCAATTCTTCCGCCCGGTGTCCCATCTTGTCGCTTTCTTCCAGCGAGATGCCCGGCAGGGAGGAAATATTGATAGTGAAAGACCCTTCATTGAATGGCGGGAGGAACGAGCGTCCCAGCGTGAAGAAGCATATCAAAGCCACGATGAACAGCCCGATGGTGCCGCCCAATACAACCTTCTGATGTCCTAGCACGAAAGCCAGCGCCTTGCCGTATGCTTCCTTCATCTTGCGGGCTACGAATGCCTCTTTTCCGTCTTTCTCTCCTTTGGACGCGTCGGCAGACTTGTCCTTTCCTTTCAGCAGGTAGGAGCAAAGCACCGGCGTCACGGTCAGCGCCACCAAGGTGGAAGCTGCTAACGCCACGATAAAGGCAATGCCCAGCGGCACCAGCATCCTTCCTTCCATACCGCCCAGGAAGAACAGCGGCACGAAGCTGACGATGATAATCAAAGTGGAGTTCAATATCGGCATACGCACCTCTTTGGAAGCGTTGAATACCACTTCCAGTATCGGCAGGCGCAATTCCTGTGGCTTCAGCCGGTTTTCGCGGATTCGCTTGTACACGTTCTCCACGTCCACGATGGCGTCGTCCACCAGCGAACCGATAGCGATTGCCATACCGCCCAGGCTCATCGTATTGATGGTGAATCCCATGTAGTGCAGCGCCAGCAGGGAAGTAATCAGCGACAGCGGCAACGTGACGAGCGAGATAATCGTAGTCCGCACATTGGCGAGGAAAAGGAAAAGTACGATTACCACGAAGATACCGCCCTCGTACAGTGATTTCTGCACGTTCCCGATGGAACTTTCGATAAACCGGCTCTGGCGGAAAATGTCTGTGCTGACCTTCACGTCGGGTGGCAGGTTCTTCTGCAAATCCTTCAAAGACGCTTCCAGCTTGTCCGTCAGTTCCAGCGTACTGGTGGCGGGTTGTTTCGTCACCGTCAGCAGTACGGCGGGTTTGCCCCGTTCGGAGGCTGTTCCCAGTTTAGGCAGTTTGGCACCGATGCGCACGTCCGCGATGTCTTCCAGCAGGATGGGCGTCCGTACCACGGCCTTTCCTATTTGTTCCGTCCGGTCGGTGGAAAGTACGCCGCGAACGATGTATTCGTTTCCGTACTCATACAGCACGCCGCCGTTGGCATTGAGGTTCATGTCGCGGGTTGCGTTCATCACTTCGCTCAATGAGACGCCGTAGTGGCGCATCCGTTCGGGGTCCAGTTGTATCTGATATTCTTTAATGTCTCCGCCCAGTACGGCTACTTGCGCCACGCCTCCGGTGGAAAGCAGTCGCGGACGGATGGTCCAATCGGCAAGCGTACGCAAGTCGAGCATGGAAGTGGAGTCTGCCGTCAGCCCCACAATCAGCATTTCGCCCAGGATGGACGATTGGGGGCCGAGTGTCGGTTTGCCGACATTCACCGGCAGCGATTCGTTGACTACCGCCAGCTTTTCGCTGACAATCTGGCGCGCCAGATAAATATCCGTATCCCAGTCGAATTCTACCCATACGACCGAGAAACCGTTGGTTGAGGAAGAACGAACCCGTCTTACGCCTGTCGCACCGTTTACGGCCGTCTCTACAGGGAAAGTGACAAGTTGTTCCACTTCTTCCGCCGCCATACCGTTGGCTTCGGTCATGATAACCACGGTCGGCGCATTCAAATCGGGAAAGACATCCACTTCCGTATGCATGGCGGTATACGTACCGCCAATCAGCAGCAGCACCGATGCTACCAGCACCAAGATGCGATTGTGGAGGGAAAAAGCTATAATCTTGTTTAACACGATAATTACGAGTTATGATAAATGATGAATGATGAATTATGAATTGTGAATAATGAATGACGGATACCATTTCACTCAAATAGTAAATTGTAAATAGTAAATCGTCAAATCGTAAATCCCTTTTAGTGTTCATGACTATGCGCCGGTATCGCATTCGTTGCTCCCGCCAGTTTCACCTGGTAAGCACCTTTCGTCACCACCCTGTCCCCGGCTTTCACCCCGGAGAGTATCTGCACGCTTTCGCCGTTATCAGCACCCAGGGTGACGAGCTGTTTCTTATATCCTTCCTCATCGAGTTGCAGATAGACAAAGAAACTTCCCTGTTCTTCCGTCAGGGCAGTGTGGGGGAGTGAAATCACATTCTCCATCGGAGAGGAAAGCAGGAATATCTCCACGAACGAACCGGGAATAACATCTCCTTTATTGTCGAACTCAAACGTGACGGGCACATAATAGCCGTTGTCATCTGATGCCTTACCGTAAGAAAGCAGTCGCCCGTTCAGTTCCTTCAAGGTATACACCTTATTATTATAAGGCGTACTGAAGTTGGCGGAACCGATGGTACGCAAGTATGGATAATATTTCTCCGAAACATCGGCGCGTAAGAACAGTTTGCGGTTCTGCGTAATGTTCACCAGCGGTTGGCCTACGCTGACATAATCCCCCTCTTTCACCAACAGGTTTTTCACGAATCCGCTGATGGGGGAGGTCACAGCTTGTCCCTGTGCCGAATGGTTCTTGGCAACAGCTTCGTAGCTGAGGCGTGCATTCTCGTAGGCCTGTTCGGCTTGTGCAAAGTCTTTCTCCGATACGATTTTGTTGGGGAGCAGCGCTTTCATACGCTCATATTCTTTCCGGGTGGTTTCATAGGCGATGCGTGCCCTTTGCACCGGGTCGCCGTCCGCCATGTTGCGCGAAGAAAGCAGCACTAAGGGAGTGCCTTTATTCACGCTCATCCCTTCGATAACCTTTCCGTGGAAGGACACCACCCCGGCAACCGTGGCTACGGCCACGCTTTCATCGCCTTGCGCCGCCATTACCTGCCCGCTGGTTTTGATGACCTGGTGGAAAGTTCCCGGTTCGACCACGCTTGTCTCCACTCCCGCTGCCGCTGCTTTGGCGGGCGGCAGGATGATTTCATCGCTATGTTCTCCCGCTGCTTCCTCGGCGTGGTGATGACCTTCGTGTTCTTTAGCCTCGTCATGAGCGCTATGCTCTTTGTGATCCTTGTGTTCCTTATGTTCTTCAGTCTCGTTATGATGATGTCCTTCTTCGGACCGGTTGTGACAGGAGCCCAGCAGGAATAGTCCCACGACCCCCATAAAAAGATATTTCTTCATGATTACGAAATTTTGTTCTTGCTTTGATTAGGTTGCAAAGTTAGGTAAAGTAGAATGCAACGAAGTTGCAAACAGAGGTTCGTCCTCTACTTGTCAGGCAAGAACAAAGGGAGGGGCCCGCAGCCCCGCGGCACGGGTGATGAATGTCCCGTGGAGAGATTCCAGATAAATAAACTCCAGCTTTCTGCCCGAATCGGGAGACAGGAACAGCAGCCGGAGCATCGGTTCGGAGAAAAGCGTCGTCACCCATACAAAGCCAGGGTGCAGGATGGCGTTGTCCGAACTGGGTACGCGCTGAAAGAAATGAGTAGTCATACACCCCTTGTCGCAACAACTATGATTGCAACAAGGCTCTTTGTGTTGTTGGTGGCAACATCCTTCTTCCTGCGGCAAATCGCCTTTCATGCAAATCAGACCATTGTCATGATGATGATGCGGAATGACCGGCACCATCAACATGACCATGCTGATGAAGAACAGGAAAAATGCGATGTACCGTTTCTTTTTCATTCCTTTATCTTTATTGACGACAAAGATAAGGATAAAAAATGAAAATATAAACAGACAAGCACAAGTGTGTTATTCTTGTTCCCGAATAAAATGCGTCCACAAACGTTCCTCATGTGCAGGGAAGTTATTTCCCGTTTCCTTTCCTGCTTCCATGTTTTTGAGTTGCCACGTCATATTCTGCCCCAAGACACGCATAGTCTGCAAGCCTTCCTCGTCCTTTCTGACATCCTCCGGTGTGAAGCCGTGCACCTGATTCCAGTATTGAGAACCTACTACTTGCATATTGCAAATGGTGAAATACATGTTCAGACTCTGAAACGCCATCGAAGCACCGCCCCTTCGGCAGGAAACCACCGCCGCGCCTAATTTGCCCTTCCATTCGGAAAGAGAGCTATAAAACAAACGGTCGAGGAAACATTTTACCTGACCGCTCGGTCCACCGTAATAGACGGGCGAGCCGACGACGATACCTTGAAATTCATTCAGCCGTTTATGAATCTCGTTTACCTGATCGTCGAAGACACATAAACCGGCATTGCCGCATTTCCCACAAGCGATACACCCGGCAACCGGTTGCGTACCAATCCAGACCAACTCCGTCTCCACACCATTGGAATTCAATGTATCCGCAACCTCCTTCAGGGCTGTATAAGTACACCCCGCCTTGTGCGGACTTCCATTCAATAATAAAACTTTCATATTCTTCGTCCTTTTAAAGTTATTAAATCCTATTCGCAATCATTCGATTTCTTATCCATCGTCTTATCTCTTTATGGAAGCAAATATAATGGTTTTCCGCCTTTAATAAATCCTCCCTCTCTCAAAACCTGTAATTCGGGTAAACAAAACCGTAATCGGTATAAAGCAAGGACTTTTCCCTCCGGACTCGCAGAGAATATATCAGTACTTACTTTATAGTAAAGATACGGAAATTAAAATAGTCGCATGGTATATTTGTGTGTACTTTGTACGAAAAGTAATGTTGATAATCAGTGTTTTAATAGGCGAAAACAGGCGAAAAGTACACAAAATGAAATAAAGTATCTTTTAACTAAATAAACAACCGGCAGATAAAGCATCCGTGTTTCCTTTGTTCAGCATGAACAATAATCAAAGAATGAAAGGAGAGCCAAGCCACAACAGCCCAATGCCCCCCTTTCATTCTTTAATTCTTTCATTATTAATTTCGCAAGACTAAAACGCCTTAAACAAATCATTCAGCCCCTCCGTCATGCTGGGATGTGTGAAGATAAAGTCGCGTAGGCAACTGTAATGCTGGCGGGTTTTCATAGCCAGCGATACCAGGTTGATGATTTCCGGCGCATCGGCGCATAGCAGCGTGCAGCCCAGGATACGTCCCGACTGGGCATCAACCACCGCCTTCATCATACCGTCCATGTGCTGCAAGGTGCGGGCACGGGGAATGGCGGTGGCAGGCAGGCGGGACACTTGGATGGCGAATCCCTGTTTCATCGCTTCTTCTTCGGTCATCCCGATGTGTGCCAGCGGCGGGTCGGTAAAGATGGCGTAGGGAATCGGCACACGGTCGTTCGTTCTGCGTATCTGGTTGCCGAACAGTTGGTTGGTGATAATCCGGTAGTCGTCGATGGACAGGTAGTCGTATTGAGCGCCTCCCCTGGCGTCACCCATCGCCCAGATGTGCGGCGCATCCGTATGCAGGTGCTCGTCCACCACGATAGCGCCCCGGGCGTCGGTCTGTATGCCTGCGGCGGTAAGGTTCAGTTCGCCGGTCATCGGCCTGCGGCCTGTGGCAACCAGCAGGGCATCTCCTTCCAGATAATAAGGAGTACCGTCCGAGCAGTCCGTATAAGTCAGGGTAATGCCATCCGCCGTATCGAATACGGACGTTGCCTGAGCGTTAAGGCGGATTTCGATGTGCTTCCTATCCAGGCATTCCAGCATACATTCGGCGATGTCGCGGTCGCTGCCCGGCATGAACCGGTTGCCCGCTTCGAGCAGCGTCACCTTGCTTCCGAAGCCTGCATACATCGTGGCAAATTCCATTCCGATAGCTCCCGCTCCCAGGATAAGCAGGCGACGGGGAAGCTCCTCCTGCCGCAACATGGTCTCGTTGGTATAAACATGCCTGCTCTCCCTGATTCCCTCTATCTCGGGCATGATAGGCGTGGAACCGGTGTCGATGAATATCTCCCTGCCTTTCAGCAATAGCTCCCGCTTGTCTTCCGACACCACCCGGACGGTATCGTCCGAGACGAAAGAACCCACCCCGTCGTACAAGGTGATATTGGGATTCGTCATCACGTTCTCGTAGTTCTTATCCCGCAGGTACGACACTAATTTGTCTTTCCTCTCCACTGCCAGCCCGTACACCTTGGCCTGTCTGTCATAATCGTCCTGATACATTCTTTCGGCATGTTCCGATTCGTATATAAGGGTTTTGGTGGGGATACATCCCACGTTGACGCACGTTCCGCCGTACATCCGGGGCGAACGTTCGATGATTGCCACTTTCCAGCTACGGTTGGCAAGTTCGGTGGCAAGCATCTTTCCTCCTTTGCCGAATCCTATGACGATTGCATCATAATATTGTTTCATCTTTATCCGTTATTAAAAGGTTTATAGGACGAAACAACAGCGGCAAATAAATTGTTGAGTGGTGTTTAGTTAATGAAAGTTTAGCGTTCCAGTTCCCGCAGCGATTCCATCTTCTTCTTTTCCAGAAATTCGTAGATACCGCTCAGGTGTTCTGTCACCCGCTTGTTGCCGAACTCGTAGACTTTCGTCACCAGCCCGTCCAGGAAGTCACGGTCGTGGCTCACCACAATCAGCGTGCCGTCGAAGTCCAGCAACGCCTGTTTCAGGATGTCTTTCGTCTTCATGTCCAGGTGGTTGGTGGGCTCGTCCAGAATCAGCAGGTTCACTGGTTCCAGCAGCAGCTTAATCATGGCGAGACGTGTGCGCTCGCCGCCCGAAAGCACCTTTACCTTTTTCATCGATTCCTCCGGTCCGCCGAACATGAAAGCTCCCAGCAGGTCGCGTATCTTGTTGCGTATTTCTCCTTTCGCCACGTCGTCGATGGTCTGGAACACGGTGAGGTTTTCGTCCAGCAGCGATGCCTGGTTCTGGGCAAAGTAGCCTATCTGTACGTTATGCCCCAGGGTCAGTGTGCCTTCATGCTCTATCTCGCCCATGATACATTTCACCAGGGTCGATTTTCCTTCTCCGTTCTTGCCCACGAAAGCCACTTTGTCGCCCCTCTCCACGGTAAGCGACGCGTTCCGGAAGACTACATGGTCGCCGTAGGTTTTGCCCACTCCTTCCATAATCACGGGATAGTTTCCCGAACGGGGAGAAGGCGGGAACTTCAACCGCAGTGCCGAAGTGTCTTCTTCGTCCACCTCCAGCAGTTCCAGTTTTTCCAGCATCTTCACGCGGCTCTGCACTTGCAGGGTTTTGGAGTAAGTGCCCTTGAAGCGTTCGATGAACTCCTTGGTTTCCGCGATAAACTTTTGTTGCTCGTCGTAAGCCTTTTGTTGCTGTTCGCGACGCTCTTTGCGCAGTTCCAGGTATTTGGAGTAGTTCACTTTGTAGTCATATATCCTTCCCATCGTCACCTCGATGGTGCGGGTGGTGATGTTGTCCACAAATTTGCGGTCGTGGCTGATGACGATGACCGCCTTTCCGTTGCTTATCAGGAAGTCCTCCAGCCATTGAATCGATTCGATGTCCAGATGGTTCGTAGGCTCGTCCAGTAACAGGACGTCCGGTTTTTGCAGCAGCAGTTTCGCCAGTTCGATGCGCATCCGCCATCCGCCGCTGAAGTCGCTGGTCTGCCGTCCGAAGTCCTCACGCGAGAATCCCAGGCCGAGCAAAGCCTTTTCCACATCCTCCTCATAGTTGGTGGCGTCGATGGCGTAGAACTTCTCGCTCAGTGCCGATACGTTTTCAATCAGTTCCATGTAGCTGTCGCTCTCGTAGTCGGTGCGCGTTTCCAGCTCCTTGTTCAGGCGGTCTATTTCCGCTTCCATTTCATGCAGGTGGGCAAAGGCCTGTGCCGTTTCCTGGAACACGGTGCGTCCGTCTTCCGTCATCAGGTGCTGCGGCAGATAGGCTATCACGCAATCTTTGGGTGCCGAAATCTTTCCCCTCGTAGGCTGCCTCACGCCTGCCAGTATCTTCAGCAAGGTGCTTTTCCCCGCTCCGTTTTTCCCCATCAGGGCAATGCGGTCTTTCTCGTTAATAACAAATGAAATGTCGCTGAATAAAGTTGTGCCGCCAAACTCCACGGCCAGTCCGTCTATCGAAATCATGTTCTGTCTTTTTATTTGAGGCGGCAAAGATAATGCAAATTGAGGGGAGAACTTCTATACGGGTGCGAAAAAGTTATGCCGATGACAGGTTCTCTTGTTTAAAGATGAAGACGGAAGGGGGATGCGCTTAGTTGGGAATGAATTTTAGGCGCGGATTTCGCGGAAGACGCGGATAAGGTTAAGACAGAAAAATAAAGAGACAGGAGAACAAAAGAACAGATTCTTAGATAGTATTCTTATTTGTTCTTTTGTCTTTCTATCCTGACCTCCATCCGCGAAATCCGTGAAATCCGCGCCTAAAACCCCTTCATAAGCTTCCCCTCCTTAACGATTTTTATAAGAGAAGTTAAACATACATTAGCCGGATTAGTTGTTTTTTTTGTACTTTTACGGTTCATACTTCTAATCCTAATGAGAATCAACCATGAATCTAATAGAAGAACAAAACATAAAGAGAGAAAATGCGCAACTGAAAGAGGAACTTAACTACCTGAAAAAGAAGCTCCATTTCATGAATATGCCTCAGCATCAGGACTCCTTGTCACAGTTTCTGATAGACAAGATGGATGCACTTATCTTTATAAAAGACGTCACCAACGGCTTCCGATATTATAAGGTAAACGAAAACTTCTGCGTTGCCCAGCACTGTACGCCGCAGGACATCATTGGAAAAGACGATTATGAGATTTTTCCTTCTTACGTGGCGGACAAGTATCGCAGGGACGATGAAACCGCCGTCGCCATGGAGGGGGAATACTCCTTCCGCGAAGAAATCAACCTCCCCGGCGAAAAGAGTATGAAGCTGCAAACCACCAAGTCGTATGTCGTCACTTCCGAAGGCCAGAGGCTGCTGGTGTGCGTCTCGTATGATGTAACAAAGATTGTGCAGAAAGAAAAGAGGCTGGAAAAGGCCATCCGGGTGGAAAAGGAAGCGCACCAGATGATGAGAGCCATTTTCCACGAACTGCCCTCCGCCATCCTCATCAAGGATATAGAAGACGATTACCGCTTCTACATCATCAACCGCAAGTTCGAGCAGATGTGCAACATGCCCAAAGAGATGCTGATAGGCAAGACGGACTACGAAGTCTTCCCCAAAGAAGAAGCCGACAAATACCGCCGCGACGACATGGAAGCCAGCCTGTACACCGAAGACGCCCCCATGCTGATTCATGAAATCGTCACCTCCCCCGACCGCGGCGTCAGCACCCATCTGCAAACCGTCAAGTTCTCTTTCACTTTCAAGGATAAGAAGCTGCTGGTCTGCGTGGGCAACGACGTTACCTTGCAGCATCAGATGATGGACCAACTGAAAGACGCGTTGGGCAAAGCCGAGCAGGCCAACCGGCTGAAGTCGCAATTCATAGCCAATATGAACCATGAGATACGGACACCGCTCAATTCCATCGTCGGCTTTTCCCAACTCCTGGTCGGAGCGAAAAGCGAGGAGGAGCAGGAAGAGTACAGCCGCCTCATCGAGCACAACAACACCCTGTTGCTGATACTTTTCGATGATATCCTCAATCTCTCCATGCTCGATTCCGGCAACATGGTGTTCCAATACCGGCAGGTCGATTTCCCCGGCCTGTTCAGGGAACTCACCGTCCTGATGAGTAAGAAAGTCGTCAATCCGAACGTAAAGTTCATCAGCGAGAATCCGCTCAAGGAATTGACCATCCGTACAGACCGCACCCGCCTCACACAGATTATAACCAACCTTATCACCAATGCCGTCAAGTTCACCCACCAGGGCTACATCAAGATGGGGTATACCTGCAAGGACGACGGGTTGGAAATCTATGTGGAAGACACCGGCCTCGGCATCAAGGAAGAAAACCTGTCGAAAATATTCAACCGCTTCGAGAAACTGAACAATTTCGCTCAAGGCACCGGCCTGGGGCTTCCTATCTGCAAGTCCATCGCCGAGCAGATGGGCGGCAGGATTTGGGTGGAATCCCAGTACGGGAAAGGTTCTGTCTTTCACGTGTGGCTTCCGTGCTGGTAGTTTGTGCGGGTCGGGAAATCCACACTTGTAAAAAAAGTTATGCCTGCCGGTTGCATATCTTGCTTTAATTATGAGAGTTTTATTTTATTTTTTATATCTTTGCCTCGTGCAAATAAAATAATTGAACCATGGACATCGAAAACCAATCAGTAGAGTACCGTCCGCTCATCTTAGTTGCGGAAGATGATGAGAGTAATTTTAAACTAATCAAAGCTATCATAGGCAAGAAATGCGAAATATTATGGGCTAAGAACGGTGAGGAGATTGTTGCGTTATTCTGTGAACATCGCGACCGGACCGAGGCCATTCTGATGGATATAAAAATGCCGGTTATGAATGGTCTGGAAGCTACTAAAATCATCCGCCAGGAGGGTGCGACGCTTCCCATTATTATGCAGACCGCTTATGCTTTCTCCGCCGACCGCGAGAATGCCATGCAGAGCGGAGCCACGGAAGTATTGGTCAAACCGATTACGCTGAACGCGTTGCGTTCCTGTTTGAGCCTTTATCTTCCCAAATTACAGTGGTAAGTTTCCAAAGTATATATTAATTATTGAGAGTAGGGGATGGCCTTTGTCGGAAAGGCTGTCCCCCTTTTTTTGTTTCACCCTACAGATAGGCGCGGATTTCAGTGAGGATGTCTCAAAAGTGAATTAAACACAGAGTCACAGAGACACAGAGTTTTTTAAAGTGTTCAAAATAAAGCCTCTGTGTCTTTGCGTCTCTGTGTTCAGTCTTTAAATAGTGCATTTTGACACACCCTCAGATGGAGGCGGAATTTGGCTTTCTCTCCTCCAAATCAAAGATTACATTCCCGCCTTCACCCTTCACCGGAGGGCGCGCATCGCCGTGGTGGCGGGCGATAGCGGGTGAAGACCTGCCCGGTTCGTCGGATTATAAATTCGGCGAGGCGGAACATAAGGTTACGGCCTCCTTACTCCCCCACCTGCTTCACCCAATAGACATTCCCCATCTTGGTATGCTTGCGGCGGATGCCCCAGGCAACCAGCATCCGCCCGAAGTTCTGAGGGTCGGTGCCACGCATGGCGGCGGAGTTAAACTTCTGCAACACCTTATATATATGGGCGGCGGACAGCCATTCGGCACCCGCTTCCGCCATCACGGCGGGACGGTAGCAGGAGAGTAGCACATCTTCCGCCGGAGTGCCGCGGTAATAGGCGTCATTGTGGCGTTGCAGTTCCCTTTCCTCCTCCTTGGTGAACCAGGTGCGCGCACCTCCCGACAGCTCCGCTTTCAGTTGGGCGAACACCTGTTCGTGGCAGATGCCATCGCAGTTTATCACGTGCTCCACCTCGATGCAGATAAACCTGCGGCTACCGGTGGGGTCGCACAGCAAGTCCTTGCGGTTGCTGGTGCCGATGAAGGAGGCGATGCGCGGCAGGTTGCGGAAGTTCTTCTGATACGCCTTGCAGAGGTTGAGATCGGACATCTGCATCAGGTTTTTCAGCAGCGGCATCCGGGCGGCGGGGTACTTGTCGAACTCGTCCATGTTCAGCAGTCCCATCTCGGCAAGCAGACGCTCCGGGTTGCCCTGTGCGGTGAGTTTCACGTTGTCGGAGTAGTAGCGGCGCAGCACTTCGGGCATCAGCGCCTTGCAGAAAGTGGATTTCTGCCGCCCCTGTTCTTCGCTGATAAGGATGGGCGCCACGCTGTTGGCATGGAGTCCCGTCTGCCCCATCCACTGGGCGGCGAGGGCGAGCATCCAGGTGTGGAAACTCCGCACCCACAGCGGATGGTGCGAAACGCGGCGCGCCAGTTCGGTCAGGCGGTCGGTGCCGTCCCATGCGGGCAGCTCCTCCATATAAAGGCGGAAGGGGTGATAGCCGGGGATGTAGGTGGAATGGATGTACCGGCTCAAGTCTTTGTCCCAGCAGGCGATACCCTGTGCGTGGGCTTCCAGGCAGAAGGTGTTTAGGTCGCGCTTGTCCACGGGGCGGAAGGCGACGTCGCGGCGGCCTGCCGGGCGGAACTCCGTCTCTTCGGTCAGCAGGTTGTAGCGGAAGTCGTAGTGCGCGTGCAGGAAGTCGTTGACTTGCTGCGTCAGGCGTACAGGCGCGGTGGCGGCAGGTTCGTTTTTCGGTTTCGGTGTTTTCAGCAGCGTCTGCACTTCCCGCAAGAGGCGTTGCTGTTCCAATGTCATGGTTTTCTTTTTCATTTTCGTTGTTTTAGAGGTAAATAAACTTAGTTTTGTCGATATCGATGTCCCGAAGGTACTACATCGCAGGGCCGGTTTGCAAGCGTTTCCGGCGAAAAAAATTAATTTCCGGATTAACCGGAAAATGTGGCTCTTTAGTGGTGGTAAGTAATAGGTTTATCGTATCTTTGCTGGGTGTTGATAGCTGGCGCACTTCGGTGATTCGCCCGAATAACCGGAGTTATCCAAACGAATGATTGGAGTGCGTTGTTTGGCTCACTCCGGTGATTCAGCTATCAACCCTTGCATTGCGGGCAATAGAATAGAACATTTTAAACGATAAACAGCTATGGCAATAGTATTTGATTGGTACGAGAATCCCAACGCAACAGAGGAGGAGGGCGAGAAAGCCTTGCATCCGCGCATCTTCCTGAACGGTAAGGTGGACACGAACAAACTCTGCCACATGATTCACAGGCGCAGTTCGCTGTCGGTGGGCGACACGCTCAACGTCCTCGACAACCTGGCGCAGATTTGCGCCGAAGAGTTTCGCGACGGGCGCATGGTGCACATCGACGGTCTGGGCTACTTTGCGCCCACGCTGGAAAGCACGCAACGGGTGACGCGAAGCACGCCCAACAAGAGCATGAAGTTGAGGCTGAAGACCATCCGCTTCCGGCCGGACGTGAAACTGAAAAGGGAGCTGGCGGGCATCAGCGCCACCCAGTCGAAGTATGCCAGCCACTCCGCCCGACTGTCTGATGTGGAGATTGACATGCGACTGAAGGAATACTTCAGCGAACATACGCTGATGATTCGCTACGACTTCCAGGAACTTTGCTGCATGACGCGCGCCACCGCCAACCGTCACCTCCGCCGCTTGCAGGACGAGGGTAAGTTGAAGAATGTGGGACGGCGGACGCAGCCTATCTATGTGCCGGCGCCGGGGTACTATGGGGTGTCGAGGGATGAGGAAAAAGAGTGGTGATAAAGTTCAGGCGCGTCCTCCGCAGAAGACGCGCCTGAAAGAATGATTCGGCTCGTTATCTTATGGGGTGGCGGGTCCTCCCCAATCGGAAGGTATAAGGCTGTAATTAGTGAGGTTCTTGTTTATGTTCGTAAAGCAGTTCGTTATCGTCCAAGCCTTATCCTCATCCTTATTCTCACTGCCCGTATACGTCCAGAGTGCCGGGGCGGTACCTGTATTACTCCCTGCCAAGGTGCCCACTTTATGAAAACAAAGGCTGAAATCTATCTTCAGACCTTTAAAACGCTCCTTATCTTCTTCCTCAGGGTTGCTTGACGAAGCACCAAAGATAAGCGGGTTCAACGTGAGGTCTGTGCAGTTGTTAAAGCAGCTGCTAAAATTCGTAGCCGCTTTGTTCTTGGCAAACAAGTTTTTGGGGATGTCTGTAAGGTTGATACAATTGACGAAGCAGAAACTGAAGTCTGTAGCATTCGTATTCTTATCAAACAAGCCCGGGGGGATGCTTTTAAGATTGTCACAGCCTTTAAAGCATTGGATAAAGCTATTGCCCCCCGTATTCAGGAACGGAGTTTCTATGCGAATCAGCTTAGTTCCAATCTCTCTGAAACGAAGAGCGGGTATCTGCTGCCGGGTGTCATCCGTCTCGGTAGAATACACGGTAACGGTGTACTCTCCGGCGGAGGAATAGGTATGCGGGAAATTCGCCGATGCACCGCTCGCCTCTGACGAAAACTCTTTCCCGTCTCCCCAGTCTATTTTTATATCCACAGGTAGCGTAGAGTTAGAGACGAAAGGCGTACTTAAGCTGAGGTCGGTGTCTTTCAACTTCACAGTGAACATCATCAGTGCAACCTTTTCCCACTCTCCGCTCATCGTTGCCGTATATCGCATGCCTGCCTGGTAGGTCTTGCCGCCGGCAATAGTGACTTGTGCCCGGTAGGTCTTATCCCCTACCAGAATGACGGAGAATTTGCCTCCGGCTTTCACCGACATCTCTTCGGGCATGAAGCCGAGATAGGCGGTCAGGGTTGTTCCGGCACCGAAGTCCACGATGCCGTCTTCGAATTCCAGTCGCAGCGACTTGCATCCCTTATCGGTGTCCACCGTCCATATCAGGCTGCTGAGCTTACCTACGTCAGAAGGGATACTGCTTAAATCAAACTTCATGATGCTGCTTTGCATCTCCAGGGTGAAAGAGCCGCCGGGGAGGATGTTCTCGGCTTTCAGCATTATATAATCTCTCAGGTGGGCGGTTTTGTCTGCGCCTTGCTGCTTCTGTCCGTGCATCGAGGGAAAGGAGATTTGAGTATTATCGCCGTCGAAGTACTTCACAATGGATGGGTAATAGGCGGTGTACGTCTCAGCCTTTGGAACGGGTTCTCCCGTGAAGTTACCGGAAGTTTCACCGGGAGTACCTTGATAAGTATAGGAATTAGAGTATATATACCCTTCACTGGTATTAAAGCCGGCCATAATCAATCGGTCGCCTGCCTGCCAGGTCAGCTTCCCGTCGTTTTCTCCCATATCCTCGTAAGCCACGCGAGTCTGTGCGGAGCCGTCGTCGGGAGTGCCTGCGGTGAAAGTCAGTAGGGCGGGATTGCCGTTATCCTTATCGGCAGGGGATGTGAGTTCGTTGTCCGAAGCGCAACCGCTAAAGAGCATCGCCAGTGCGGCCACCCACAGCGCATGGGTAAGTTTCGTGGTTTTCATCATTCTGGAACAGTTAAAAGGTCGTTAATCATGTCTTCTACTTCACCGAGGCTGACGCCAGAGCTGTACCGAGAGGTACGGTAAGCCTGTGGGGTGCTGAATGCATCGCCGCCATTGGATACGCCGGACAGGTTGCCGCTGCTACCGCTGCCGACCATTAATCCTTCGCTCTCCATCTTTATCACTTCGATACGTGGAGCTTCATACTTCTGTTTTGTTTCATTCTTCATGGCTTCTTCTTTTTAAAGTGTTGATAACTAATTTATTATTTCTCTCTTGATTCATCATTCCGTTCCTGTTCACTTCAGCTTTCTGCCCTTGCTTCCCGGCAGAAAACGGCTCACTTTCGTGTTGCCGACATGCACAGAAGGGCAGCAACCCTGCCATAAAGGCATTCTGGGCGGGATAAGGCGTTTCATAGTCTTTTCTTTATCCTATTCATAGTGAACGGATTAAAGTGTTTTTTAGACGTTCGTCTGAAAAACGCCCAATAAGACTTTTCGTATTTGTTTATACGCCTGAAAAGGAAGTGTAATGACTGTGAGAGACATAAGTCATGAAAAAAAAGCGAATGATATATATAATTATTAACAGGAAAACCTTATCTTTACCCCGTTTTTCAGACGAACGTTTAAAAAACACTTTGACCCCTCTAAAGTCTTGGTAATCTGCCGGATAAACATAAGAAACATACTTATTTCAAGAAAACACGTTTCCGCCTCGTCGAACCGGGCAGGTCTTCACCCGCCATCGCCCGTCACCACGGCGATGCGCACCCTCCGGTGAAGGGTGAAGGCGGGAATACAATCTCCGATTTGGAGGAGATAAAACCAAGTTCCGATGATTAATATCAGGAGATATAACGTATATAATGAGGTGACGGCTGCGGTTTGTACACCTCTTATATTCTCTCTAACTTTACATTAATAGTTTCTTTGCTTTTAAAGAAACGGTATGGGGCGACCTCGTGAGAAGTCGCCCCATATTCGTCTGGTGCTCTATATAAAGAACCTGCAAAAGTCGGATTGAAAATACCGGGTTCGTTATCTTATGGGGTGGCGGGCCCTCCCCAATCGGAAGGTATAAGGTCGTAATTAGTGAGGAGGTTCTTGTTTACGTCCTTAAAGCAGTCTGTAGAGGTAAAATTCTCATGGTTCGTATATGTCCAAAGTGCCGGGGCGGTACCTGCATTATTATTACTCCCTAACGAGATGCCCGCCTTAGCAAAACAAGCGGTGAAATTTATCGTCTGACCTGTAAAACGCTCCGTATCTTCTTTCTTTGGGTTGGTTGGCGAAGCACCAAAGATAAGCGGGTTCAGCGTGAGTTTTCTGCAGGTGCTAAAGCAGAAGTAAAAATCCTTAGCCGCTTTGTTCTTGGCAAACAAGTTTTTGGGGATGTTTGTAAGGCTGTAGCAATTGGCGAAGCAGTACCTGAAGTTCGTAACATTCGTATTCTTATCAAACAAGCCCGGGGGGATGCTTTCAAGATTGCTACAGCTATAGAAGCAGCTGTTAAAGCTCGTGTTCCCTGTATTCAGCAGCGGAGTTTCTATGCGAATCAGTTTAGTTCCAATAGATTGGAAACTAAGAGCGGGTATCTGCAGCTTGGTGTCATCCGTCTCGGTAGAATACACGGTGACGGTGTACTCTCCGGCGGAGAGATAGGTATGCGAGAAATTCGCCGATGTACCGCTCGTCGCTGACGAAAGCTCTCTCCCGTCTCCCCAATCCACTGTCGTTTCGGCGGGTAAAGGTTTATCGTTGAAAGGCATACTTAAGTTAAGGCCGTTGTCCAACTTCACAGTGAACATCATCAGTGCTTCTTCTGTCCATCCTCCGTCTATTGTTGCCGTATATCGCTTGCCCTCCTCGTAGGTCTTGCCGCCGGCAATAGGGACTTGCGCCCGGTAGGTCTTATCCCCTACCAGGATGACGGAGAATTTGCCTCCGGCTTTCACCGACATCTCTTCGGTCAGGAAGCTGAGATAGGCGGTCAGGGAGCTCTGTCCGGTACCGAAGTCCACTATAACATCTTCGAAGTCCAGTCGCAGCAACCGGCAACCTGCCTCGGTGTCCACCGTCCATATCAGGCTGCTGAGCTTACCTACTTCGGGAGGAATACCGCTCAAATCAAACTTCATGATGCTGCTTTTCATCTTCATGGTGAAAGAGCCGCCGGGGGTGATATCCTCGGCTTGCAGCATCATATAATCTCTCAGGTGGGCGGTCTTGTCGGTTGCGCTTTGCTGCCTCTGTATGTGCATGGAAGGGTAGAAGACTTTGCCGGTACCGTCCACAAAAACGGATGGGGGGTAATAGGCGATGTACTTCTCAGCCCCTGAAATGGAATTTCCCGTGAAGTTGCCGGAAGTTTCACCGGATTCCCCCTGATAGGTATAATATCTTAGGCCTTTATAAGTGCTACCGATATAGCCGGCCATAATCAATTGGTCGCCTTTGTGCCAAGTCAGTTTCCCGCCGTCTTCTCCTACATCCGCGTAAGCCACGCGGGTCTGTGCGGAGCCGTCGTCGGGAGTGCCTGCGGTGAAAGTCAGTAGTGCGGAATTGCCGTTGTCTTTATCGGCAGGAGATGTGAGTTCGTTGTCCGAAGCGCAACCGCCAAAGAGCATCGCCAGTGCGGCCACCCACAGCGCATGGGTAAGTTTCGTGGTTTTCATCATTCTGGAACAGTTAAAAGGTCGTTAATCATGTCTTCTACTTCACCGAGGCTGACGCCAGAGCTGTACCGAGAGGTACGGTAAGCCTGTGGGGTGCTGAATGCATCGCCGCCATTGGATACGCCGGACAGGTTGCCGCTGCTACCGCTGCCGACCATTAATCCTTCGCTCTCCATCTTTATCACTTCGATACGTGGAGCTTCATACTTCTGTTTTGTTTCATTCTTCATGGCTTCTTCTTTTTAAAGTGTTGATAACTAATTTATTATTTCTCTCTTGATTCATCATTCCGTTCCTGTTCACTTCAGCTTTCTGCCCTTGCTTCCCGGCAGAAAACGGCTCACTTTCGTGTTGCCGACATGCACAGAAGGGCAGCAACCCTGCCATAAAGGCATTCTGGGCGGGATAAGGCGTTTCATAGTCTTTTCTTTATCCTATTCATAGTGAACGGATTAAAGTGTTTTTTAGACGTTCGTCTGAAAAACGCCCAATAAGACTTTTCGTATTTGTTTATACGCCTGAAAAGGAAGTGTAATGACTGTGAGAGACATAAGTCATGAAAAAAAAGCGAATGATATATATAATTATTAACAGGAAAACCTTATCTTTACCCCGTTTTTCAGACGAACGTCTAAAAAACACTTTGACCCTTCTAAAGTCTTGGTAATCTGCCTGATAAACATAAGAAACATACTTATTTCAAGAAAACACGTTTCCGCCTCGTCGGATTTGTAATATTTGCAATCCGACGAAACGGGAATTGGCGAACCGGGCAGGTCTTCACCCGTCATCGCCCGTCACCACGACGATGCGCATCCTCCGGTGAAGGGTGAAGGCAGTAATACAATCTTAGATTTTCGCTTGAGGATGGGTTAAAAGTGAATTAAAGACTGAACACAGAGACACAGAGGCACAGAGTTTTTAAAGTGTTCAAAATAAAATCTCTGTGCCTCTGTGTCTCTGTGTTCAGTCCTTATTCGTGCGTTTCTCCCTCTCCTGCATCTTCCTCGTCACAAACTCCATCTTCAGCCGTGCCTCCTCCATGTTCTTCTTAATCTCGGTGATGGAAGAAAGCAGTTGCGCCAGTTCGTAGATTCCGGCGGCGGCTTTGCGGTCGTTCGGGGTGAGGGTGGTGGAGTAGGGGCGTTCGCCCAGGTAATTTACTTTGAGGTTCTTGTCGCGGTTCAGGTAAATGAAGCCCATTACGTTGCCGTCCTGCCCCATCTTGTAGTCCGCTTTCTCTATCTTCTCGCCCAGGTCGGTGGTTTCGTAGCTGTCTTTCGAAGCGGGCGTTTCGGCGAAACTGCCGTCGGGAGCGGAAACCTTGACGGCGACGTGGTGGATGTTGTAGGGGCCGCAGTAGATGGAGGTCATGCTCATGACGCCGTTCTCATCCACCTGGAAACGGAGGAAGGAGCGGTGCAGGTTCTTTTCGATGACCTGGGAGGGATGAAGGTAATTCCCTATCTGCTGGTACTCGGCATCCTTTTCGAAGGTGAAGTCGCCTTTTACCCGGTCCAGTTCCGCCTGCTTCACTTGCAGCATACTGTCGAGGTAGGCAAGGGTCTTTTCCTGTTCTTTCAGTTCCACCTCCTGCATCAGGCCTATGCTCTCGCGACGGGTGTCGAACGCTTTGGGATAGAGAATCTTGATGCTGTCTATCTGCAATTTGGCTTCGCTGTAGTCTCCGCGCTCGAAGGCGGAGCGGGCTTCCTGAAGTTTCTCACCTGCTTTCTTCTCGACGTCGTTGCAGGAGAAGAGCGTGCAGCAAAGGCACGCTAAGAGTACTGCTTTCTTCATAAATAGGGTTCTTGATGTTAGTGGCAACAAAATTAGAAATAATATCCGTATCTTTGCACTTCCAAAATGATTTATTGACAAATGATAGAACTGACGGCAGAAGAACTGAAACAACGTTTTAACGACGACATATTCCGGCGTATTTCTGAAACGGCGGACGAACTTGGACTGGAATGCTATGTAGTGGGCGGCTATGTGAGGGATATTTTCCTGGAGCGCCCTTCGAAAGACATCGATGTGGTGGTGGTGGGCAGCGGCATCGCTATGGCGGAGGCTTTGGCAAGGCGGCTGGGACGCGGCGCCCATCTCTCGGTCTTCAAGAACTTCGGCACGGCGCAACTGAAATATCACGGTACGGAGGTGGAGTTCGTGGGCGCCCGCCGCGAATCGTATACCCACGACTCGCGCAAACCCATCGTGGAAGACGGTACGCTGGAAGACGACCAGAACCGCCGCGACTTCACCATCAACGCACTGGCTGTCTGCCTGAACCGGGAGCGCTTCGGCGAACTGGTAGACCCCTTCGGAGGTATGGAGGATATGAAGGAGAAGACAATCCGCACCCCGCTGGACCCGGACATCACCTTCAGCGACGACCCGCTGCGCATGATGCGCTGCATCCGCTTTGCCACCCAACTGAACTTCTATATAGATGATGCGACTTTCGAGTCCCTATGCCGCAACAAGGAGCGGATTTCCATCATCTCGCATGAGCGGGTGGCGGACGAGCTGAACAAGATTCTGCTTTCGCCCATCCCCTCGAAGGGCTTTATCGACCTGGACCGTTCGGGACTGTTGCAGCTTATCTTTCCCGAACTGGTGGCTCTGCAAGGCGTGGAAACCCGCAACGGCCGTGCCCATAAGGACAATTTCTATCATACGCTGGAAGTGCTGGACAATATCAGCCAAAAGACCGACAACCTGTGGCTGCGCTGGGCGGCGCTGCTGCACGACATCGCCAAGCCCGCCACCAAACGGTGGGAACCCCGCGTGGGATGGACCTTCCATAACCATAACTTTATCGGTGAGAAGATGATACCCGTCATCTTCCGCCGGATGAAGCTGCCGATGAACGAGAAGATGAAGTATGTACAGAAACTGGTGGGGCTGCACATGCGCCCCATCGTCATTGCCGACGAGGAGGTGACCGACTCTGCCGTGCGCCGGCTGCTGTTTGAGGCGGGAGACGACATCGACGACCTGATGACGCTGTGCGAAGCCGATATCACCTCGAAGAACTCGGAACGGAAGAAGCGCTTCCTGAACAACTTCCAACTGGTGCGCCAGAAGCTGAAAGACCTGGAGGAACGCGACCGCATCCGCAACTTCCAGCCGCCCGTCAGCGGGGAGGAGATTATGAAGACCTTCAATCTGCCGCCCTGCCAGCAGGTGGGAGCACTGAAAAGCGCCATCAAGGACGCCATTCTGGACGGCGTAATCCCGAACGAATACGAAGCCGCCCGGGATTACATGCTTCAGCGGGCGAAGGAGATGGGGCTGTCGTGAACGGGTGATTCCGTCTCCGTCTGGAACTTCTTGCTGACTTTCATCAGGTTGGTGGTGTAGGTCACGATGTTCAGGGCTTCCTGTATCATGGTGAGGTATACCATGCTGACTTTGATGCTGCCCGACTGGCTCTGGATGCGCTGCAATTCTTCGCGCTTCAGGTGGGCGAGCTGCGCGGTGAGTTCCTGCGCCTTGTGCACCTCGTCTTCGAAGCCTTGATAGTCGTTGCTTTCCAGCTTGTGCCGGCACACCTGCAAAAGGTAGACGATGTCTTCCGTGATGTCGGCGAACTCTCCTTTCTGCAGGGCGTTCAGCGGACTGAAATTGTTGTCGATATGCTCCAGGCAGGGTTCGCAGAGACGGCCCACGCTGTAGACCAGTTCGCTGGCAAAGTCATTCCCCTGATAGTAGTAAAGGCCTTTATCGAGAATCGTCGCGTTGTCCAGCCGGCACATGGCGAGGGTTCCGGTGCGCTTCATCTCCTTGATTAATTGCTTCTCGAACTTCACCATTCCCATGGCACGGCGCAGGCCGCGCAGGTTTTCGTGCAGGAAGGCGGTCACCGTGCGTTCGAAGGCGTCTTCGGCAAAGGCGAGCACCTTGGCGAGTTCTTCGCGGGTGTGCTGGCGCAGCAAGTCGAGGATTTCCGCGTTATCGGTGCTCTGCATCAACTGCTTCATGGCGGGATTCTCTTTTCCTTTCTCCTTGCGTTTCTTGTACATCAACTGGCTGCGTACCAGCATGAATACTGCCAGGCCGATGAGGCCGATGATGGCGACCGTGCCGCCGTAATAGATGACGATGGCTACGAAGAAGCTGATGGTGAACGCCGCTCCCGCCGTGATGAACCAGCCGCCGATGACGCTCAGCACGCCCGTGATGCGGAACACTGCGGAGTCGCGCCCCCACGCCCGGTCGGCGAGGGAAGTACCCATTGCTACCATGAACGTGACGTAGGTGGTGGAGAGGGGGAGTTTGAGGGACGTACCCAGGGCAATGAGCAATCCGGCCAGTACGAGGTTGACCGAGGCGCGTACCAGGTCGAACGCCGCGCCGTTGGCGATGATTGCTTCGTCCTTCTGGAAGCGGCTTTCAATCCAACGCTTGCTGCCTGCGGGCATCACCTTGGAGATGCCGTTCGCCATCGCCAGGCTGATGCGGACGAGGGTGCGGGCTATCGGCGTGCTTCCGAAGTTCTCTTCGCCTTCGTCCTGGCGGGAGAGGTCGACGGAAGTCTTGATGACGTTGTGCGCTTTCTTGGAGGTGCAGAGCGAGTAGACCATAATGGCTCCCGCGCCAATCAGGAAATACCACGGAGTCTTGGCGGGGCCCAGCAGGGAAGACATCAGGTAGCCGTCCGGTCCGGCAGCCGCGCCGTTGGTGGTGTAGTCCACGAAGGAAGAATAGCCGGCGAGGGGAACACCGATGAAGTTGACCAGGTCGTTGCCGGCAAAGGCGAGGGCGAGGGCGAACGTTCCCATCAGCACCACTACCTTGAAGACGTTGACCTTCAGCCAGTGCAGAATCTGCATCAGCACGGTGAAGAACACGAATAGGCAGCCGATGAGCAGCCAGGTGTTCGCCTGAATCCACTCTTTGTTGGGGGCGGTCATGAACGAACTGTCTTTCAGTCCCTTTATCAGCATGAAGTAGATGATGGACGTGGCGGCAATGCCTCCGAACAAGGCAATGCTGTACTTCATCTTCTTCTTATAATTAAAGGTGAAGACGATGCGCGCCAGCCATTGCACCAGCATTCCGAAGAAGAATGCGATGGCTACCGAGACGAAGATTGCCATGATGACGGAGAGTGCCTTGTCGGTATTGATGAGGTCGCCCAGTCCCAGCGTGTCGCTGCCGTGCACCTTGATGAGCGCCAGGGCGAACGTACCGCCCAAGAGTTCGAACACCATGGATACGGTGGTGGAGGTGGGCATTCCCATCGAGTTGAACACGTCCAGCAGCACTACGTCGGTCAGCATCACTGCCAGGAGGATGCACATGATTTCGGCGAAATAGAAATGCTCGGGCTGGTAGATGCCGTGCCGGGCGATGTCCATCATGCCGTTGGACAGGGATGCCCCGATGAATACACCGATGCCGGCAATGAACAGGATGGTCTTAAAGGATGCGGCTTTGGCTCCGACAGCCGAATTAAGGAAGTTGACCGCATCGTTGCTGACACCGACTACGAGGTCGAACACTGCCAGGACGAACAGGAAGATGACTATGCACAAATAGATTGTTTCCATAAACATATAATTAGTTTCCGGCTGCAAAGAAAGAGTTTTGGTGTTGCAGGGGGATGTCATATATGTTACAACAGTATTACAAATGAATGAATAATTAATAATGAAAAATTAATAATGAAAAATGAAAAACGGGGGGAACACGGAGGCACGGAGACACAGAGGGGGGATATTGAAAACTTTAAAATCTCTGTGTCTCTGTGACTCTGTGTTCGGCTTTGATAATTTTTAGGCACGGATTACGCGGAAAAACGCGGATTTACTTAAACTTATCCGTGAAAATCCGCGAAATCCGTGTCATCCGCGCCTAAAAGAAATTTGTTAACTCACTGCTTGTTCCTCAGCCGATTCAGGTATTCGTAGAATGTGTATTGCGAGCGGATGCTCTCTTTTTGCGGGTGGGCGGACTTCCAGCGGTTGCGCTGGCGCTCGTCCACAAAGCAGGCTTTGCGCTTGTCTGCCAACTGGATGGAAAGCATGTCCGACAATTCCTGTTTCAGGTCCGGGTCCAGTATGGGCGTCACGGCTTCGATGCGGCGGTACAGGTTGCGGCGCATCCAGTCCGGCGAGCCTAAAAACAGTTTCGGCTTTCCGTTGTTGCCGAAATACCATATCCGGGCATGTTCCAAGAAGGTGTCCACAATGCGGGTGACACGGATGTTGCGGCTGTATTTCTGGCCGGGAATGAGGCAGCAGATGCCCCGCACAATCAAGTCTATCTGCACGCCTGCCTGCGAGGCTTCGTAGAGGCGGTCTATCATGGCGGAGTCTTGCAAGGCATTCATCTTGAGGATAATCCTTCCGCCCTTCCCGCTTCGTGCCAGTTCGATTTCGTGGTCGATGAGGCGGTTCAGTTCGGGCATCAGGTTGAAGCGCGCCACCAGCAGGCGGTGGAAGACGGGATTCTCCTTGCCCTGGAAGGTGCGGAACAGGTTGTGAAGGTCGTTCACCAGCACCGGGTTGCAGGTGAACAGGCCGCTGTCGGCATAGAGCGTGGCGGTTTTTTCATTAAAGTTTCCTGTACTTATATAGGCGTAGCTGGGCAGTTTGTGCCCCTGCCGGTCGCGGCGCAGCACGAGCGCCACCTTGGCATGGACTTTCAGTCCCGGCAGGCTGAACAGGATGTTGATGCCGGCGGCTTTCATCATTTCGGCGGTAGCGAGGTTGTTCTCCTCGTCGAAGCGGGCTTTCAGTTCCACGAAGACCGTCACCTTCTTGCCGTTCTGCGCGGCGGCGATGAGAGTGTTGATGACGGCGGAGTTTTCCGCCACCCGGTATTGGGTGACCATGATTTCGCGTACGGTCGGTTCGTGCACCGCTTCGTAGAGGAAGTGGATGAAATGTTCGAAGGAGTGGTAGGGATAGTGCAGCAGCAAATCCTTCTTCTCCACATAGCGGAAGATGGACTCTTTCTCGTCCAGGCAAGTCAGCTTCATGGGCTGGGGCTTGCGGATGGAGCGCATGGCAGGGTTCGGGTTGGGCAAGTGCCGCAAATCCTCCATGTTGAGATGCTTGTCGCCGGGCACCAGTTCCTGCCGGTTGATGCGGAAAGCGTCCACCAGGAAATTCAGGAAGTCCTGCGGCATGGCACGGTCGTAGACAAAACGGCATACGGCGCCTATCTTGCGCTTTTTCACCTTGGTCTTCACCTGTTCGATAATCTCGGAAGTGTTGGCGGTTTCGTCTATCAGGATATCCGCGTCGCGGGAAATCTTGATGCAATAGCTGCTGTCCACCTCATAACCGGGGAAGATGGTGTCGATGTTCGCCTTGATGATGTCCTCGATGAACATCAGGTAATAGTTCTTCCCCTGCTTGGGCAGTTCGATGAAACGGGGCACTTTGGTGTAGGGCAGTTTCATGACGAAGTACTGGGTGCGGTACGGGGAATCCGCGGGTACGCCTTTCAGATAGAGCCGTACGGCAAGGTACAGCCGGTTGTCGCGCAGGAAGGAGACGATTTTGTCCTTGCTCACCGGCACCGGCGTGAGGTAAGGGAAGATTTCCTCCCGGAAGAACCGGCGCACGAACTCCTTGTGAAACGGCTCCACGTTGCGGCTCTGGTAGAAGATGATGTGGTGTTTCCGCAATGCCGGAAGTATCTTCCGCTCGTAGATGCGGATACGCTCTTCCAACTGGCGGTTCACTTCGTCGTTGATTTCCGCCACCAGCTCGATGGCGGACTGCACGCTTTCCTCGTCGCTGCGCGCGGCGCCGGAAGCAATGGCTTTATGGTCGGCTACACGTATCTTGTAGAACTCCTCCAGGTTGGACGAGTAGATGGAAATGAAATTGATGCGTTCGTACAAAGGCAGGGTATCGTCTTCGGCCTCCAGAAGCACCCGGTAGTTGAAAGACAACCAACTGATGTCACGCTTGAAATATTTGTTTTCCATAGTTGACTCTAAAATATCATTTCACTTTCAATAATTTTCCCAAATATAATTACCTTTGTCCTAATAAACAACAGAAAGATGACAAAAGTTGGATTACTATCGGATACGCACGGTTGCTGGGACGAGAAGTACCTGCAATATTTTGAAAACTGCGATGAAATCTGGCACGCCGGTGATATCGGCACGCTCGAAGTGGCACAGAAGCTGGCGGCATTCCGCCCGTTCCGCGCCGTGTATGGCAACATAGACGGGCAAGACATCCGCCGCCTCTATCCGCAGATACTGCGCTTCACGGTGGACGGCGCCGAGGTGCTGATGAAACACATCGGTGGCTACCCCGGCAAGTACGACCCCTCCATACAGGGCAGCATCATGGTGCGCCCGCCCAAGCTGTTCGTCAGCGGGCATTCGCACATCCTGAAGGTGAAGTACGACAAGACGCTGGGGATGCTGCACATCAATCCCGGCGCGGCGGGCAAGTACGGTTTCCATAAGGTGCGCACGATGGTGCGGTTTGTGATAGACAACGGAGTTTTCAAGGACCTCGAAGTCATCGAGCTTGCCGGCTGATGTTTAAAAATAGATTAATTTATTTTGTACTGCCTGCGGTTTGCACTATCTTTGCGCCCTGAATAGCAACGAGAGCCGTGGGGCATGGTCCTCCTTCTTATTTTATTCTATTCTTTGATGTCAACCCAAAAAAGAACTGAAATATGAAAGGAATTATTCTTGCAGGTGGCAGCGCCACTCGTCTCTATCCTCTGTCTAAGGCTATTTCGAAGCAGATAATGCCCGTCTACGACAAGCCGATGATTTATTATCCCCTTTCCACCCTGATGCTGGCGGGAATACGTGAAGTGCTGATTATCTCCACTCCGCGCGATTTGCCCATGTTCCGCGAACTGCTGGGTACGGGTGCCGAGCTGGGCATGTCTTTCTCTTATAAGGTACAGGAAAACCCCAACGGACTGGCGCAGGCCTTCGTGCTGGGAGCGGAGTTCCTTGCCGGCGGACCGGGCTGCCTGATTCTGGGCGATAATATGTTCTACGGACAGGGCTTCTCGGCGATGCTGAAGCGTGCCGCCTCCATCGATAAAGGCGCCTGCATCTTCGGCTATTACGTGAAAGACCCGCGCGCTTACGGCGTGGTGGAGTTCGATGCCGACGGCAAGGCCATCTCGCTGGAAGAAAAACCCGCCCATCCCAAGAGCAATTACGCCGTTCCCGGCCTTTACTTCTACGATTCCACCGTCACCGCCAAGGCTGCCGCCCTGAAACCCTCGGCACGCGGCGAGTACGAGATAACCGACCTCAACCGCCTCTATCTGGAGGAGGGAACGTTGAAAGTGGAACTCTTCGGCCGTGGCTTTGCCTGGCTGGACACGGGCAACTGCGACAGCCTGCTCGAAGCCAGCAACTTCGTAGCCACCATCCAGAACCGTCAGGGCTTCCGTGTGAGCTGCATCGAAGAAATAGCCTGGCGCAAAGGATGGATAGACGTCAACCAGCTCTACCGCCTGGGCGAGCAACTGGGCAAGACGGAATACGGCCGCTACCTGATGGAACTTGCCGACTCCTACCGATGAGAAGTCCCCAACTCAATAACTCAAAAACTAACAAACTCAAAAACTTATCAACTTACAAACTAACAAACTCATGAAGACCTATCTCGTAACCGGCGCCGCCGGATTTATCGGAGCCAATTACATCAAATACATATTGGCGAAACACGACGATGTGAAAGTGGTGGTACTGGATGCCCTGACCTATGCGGGCAATCTGGGAACCATCGCCAAAGACATCGACGACGAACGCTGCATCTTTGTCAAGGGCGACATCTGCGACCGCATTCTGGCCGACGAGCTGTTTGCCAAATACAAATTCGACTATGTGGTGAACTTCGCCGCAGAAAGCCATGTGGACCGCAGCATCGAGAACCCGCAACTTTTCCTGACCACCAATATCCTGGGTACGCAAAACCTGCTCGACGCCGCCCGTCGCGCCTGGGTCACCGGAAAGGATGAATCCGGCTATCCCACCTGGCGCAAGGGAGTGCGCTATCATCAGGTGTCTACCGACGAAGTCTACGGCTCTTTGGGAGCGGAGGGATACTTCACCGAGCAAACCCCGCTGTGCCCGCACAGCCCGTACAGCGCCTCGAAGACGAGCGCCGACATGGTAGTGATGGCCTATCACGATACCTACAAGATGCCGGTGACCATCACCCGCTGTTCCAACAATTACGGGCCGTATCATTTCCCCGAGAAGCTCATCCCACTGATTATAAAGAATATCCTCGAAGGCAAGAAGCTCCCCGTGTATGGCGACGGCAGCAACGTGCGCGACTGGCTGTATGTGGAAGACCATTGCAAAGCCATCGACCTGGTGGTGCGCGAAGGCGTGGAAGGAGAAGTCTATAATGTAGGCGGCCACAACGAAAAGACCAACCTGGAGATTGTGAAACTGACGATTTCCACCATCCGCCGCCTGATGGAAGAAGAACCCCGCTACCGCGAAGTGCTGAAGAAGCAGGTAAAGGCCGAAGACGGCAGCATCGACATCAGTTGGATTAACGAAGACCTGATAACGTTTGTGAAAGACCGTCTGGGACATGACCAGCGCTATGCCATCGACCCGGCGAAGATTACCGAAGCACTGGGCTGGTATCCCGAAACGAAGTTCGAGGTGGGCATCGTCAAGACCATCGAATGGTATCTGAATAATCAGGACTGGGTGGAAGAAGTGACCAGCGGAGATTATCAGAAGTATTACGAGAAGATGTACGGAAAGCGCTAACTCAGCAGGGCTACCGTCAACAATAATCCGAAGAACAGCATATTGCGGGATGTTTCTCCCAATATGCTGTTTAATTTTTTACCGCTTCTTATCTTCACCATCTTGCGCCACGTCAGCACATGCAGGTAGAGATAGACGCAGGGTGCCCAGACAAAGGCGAACGAATCCATTTTTTCCTCGTAGACAAACCACAGGCAGAGCAGGGAAGCGGCTACTCCCAGTCCCAGATAGAGATAGCGTCCGAACGGTTCGCCGAAGCGCACAATCAGGGTCTTCTTGCCGCTGAGCGCATCCTGTTCCCGGTCGCGGTAGTTGTTGACGACCAGCAACGTGTCTATCACCAATCCGCAGATGAGTGCGGCCATCCATACGTCCGGAGTGATTACATGCGCCTGCACGTAATACGTTCCGCCCACGGGGATGAAGCCGAAGAACACCAGGACGAGCAAGTCCCCCCAACCCCGGTAAGACAAGACGGTGGTATAGAGGAAAGCGAATACCACGCAGAGCACTCCCAGCAAAATCAGCTCCCAACCGCCATGCGGCAATAGCCCCCAGCACACGCGCAGCAGCGCGAATCCCGCCAGGCAGGAGAACACCAGCATGACGGCAATTCCCCGTTTCATGGCTCCGGTCGTAATCCATCCCTGTGCGCAGGCGCGTTCCGGGCCTAACCGGTCTGCCCGGTCACTCCCTTTCAGGCAGTCGTAATAGTCGTTGATAAAGTTGGCGGCAATCTGCATTCCGCAGGCAAAGAGGGCGCAGAGAATGGCGGCAGTCTTTTCAAAACTTCCGTCGGCATACGCCAGTGCAGTACCTATCATGACGGGAATGATAGCTCCCGTCAGGGTCTTGGGTCGTGCAGCGAGTATCCAGGCGTGCAGCGAGTTGGTCTTTATCGCTTTCATGTTGTTCTCTTTTTAAGGGTTGCTTCATTGCAAAGATACTGAATTTGTCTATCTTTGTGTCTGTCAATGGCAAATAAGTTTGTAGAAAAGTGATGAAAAAGTTGTTGGTTATAGGTCTGTTGGTAGTTGGGCTGCTGTCTTCGTGCCGGTCTGCCCGCACGTTTACTTCCGCGCTTCCGGATGAGTATTCTGCCAAGGTGTCGGTGTCGTCCGCTTCGGGTTACAAGAATGTGAAGCGTGTCACGGAGTATGAGTTTGCGCACCGGGACGTTCCGGCTGCTTTCGACGGTTGTCGTCTTGCTTTTGTCTCCGATTTGCACTATCGCAGTTTGCTGAAAGAAAAAGGGTTGAAAGATGTTACCCGTTTGCTCAACGATTTGCAGGCGGATGCCCTGCTTATCGGCGGAGACTTGCACGAGGGTTGCGAGTATGTGCCTGCCGTCATTCGGGCGTTGGGCGCTGTGAAAACGCCCCTGGGCACGTATGCCGTGCTGGGCAATAACGACTACGAAGCTTGCTACGATACGATTGTGAAGGAGATGGAGCGGGAGGGAATTCATTTGTTGGAGCATAAAGTAGATACCTTGAAGCGGGGGGACGAACGGATATTGATAGCCGGTGTGCGCGATCCGTTTAATCTGGAACGGAATGGGCACTCGCCTACGCTCTCGCTCTCTCCCGATGATTTTGTCATTTTGCTGACGCATACTCCCGATTATGCGGAAGATGTTCCCATTGCCAACACCGACCTGGTACTTGCCGGGCATACCCATGGCGGGCAGGTTACTTTATTCGGTCTGTATGCCCCTGTGCTTCCGTCGCATTACGGCCAGCGATTCAGGACGGGGCTGAAGAATAATTCCGAAGGTACGCCGATAATCATCACCAATGGCATCGGCACTTCCAATAAGAACGTCCGTTTGTTTGCACCGAGCGAGGTGGTGGTCGTCCGGTTGAAGCGGTTGAAAGAATGACTTTTCAGAAGATGCGAATGTGCCGAATCCTGTCAAGAGCAGATTTATGGAAGATTAACGGAAAAGGGGATGGAAAGTATGTCATCCGTTTGTCCGGGGCTTCTCGTCCGTAACCCCCGGGCTTTTCGGCAAAATGCCACAGGTTTACATCGGTAAGCCCTGTGGTTTGTACTGCTAAGGTGAGCCATTTCGGGAGCTGAAGTGCCTCATTTTGGTTGCTAAGGTGCTTCGTTTTGGAAGCTGAAGTGTGGCATTACGAACGAGGGGGCGGATAGGTGCAAAAGAAAAGGAGCGGTGGTTCCGCTCCTTTTATGGATGATAAAATTGAAATTCAAATAGAATTACGAATACAAATATACAACATGGAGAAGGCGATGTCAAGTGTTTCGCTGTTTTATTTCTCCTATTGGATAAAAATAATTCCCTAACTACCGTTTATAAGAACGGAGCATGAGAGAGCGGGTTAACATCGAATAGGTTATTTCGTAAATTGTCCCACCGGCTATATCTGAGTAATTACTTATTTGCGATAATGCTTCGTCGTCCGCATTGGTGGCGCTTAGGGCATATTGAAATGAAATGCTGGTTTCGGGGACAGGTGCAAAATAGGCAGTTTCACCATTCTGCAAGGTAACATTCCGGTTATCCATCTGGACAGAAAACAGGTAACTGCTGAACCAAGTGTTGAAGTTGTCGGGCAGTAAGAGGCGCACGCCGAAATTAACCATCGGAACTTGAACGGTGAGATATCTCACTTTTTCCGCTTCGATGGTGAAGTCTTGCTCTTTGTAATAGATAGGCTCACCTTTTTCATCATTAGTCCAAGTCGTACCGTAGTTGGGGGAGTAGGCTTTCAGTTTGTAGATTCCTGCTTCCAGTTCTATCTTTTCGGATGCTTCTGCGGCGCCGGCTTCATACTTTGCGACCGTCGTACCGTCTTCTTTTACTATCTCAATGGTAAGATCGGGACTAACGGCACGGGTGCTTACCGGACGGATAGTTTCCGTCTGCAATTCGATTGAAGATAAGGACAGATAGCCTTTACCTGCTTCTTCAGGAAGGAGGTGGCTTTCCTGCTGGCAGGAGGATAGTAAAAAGAGGGTAGTTAATATGTATAATATAGGTTTCATGTTATTTTATCTTGAATAGTCCAACGAAAGGTCATCTATTTTCAGTACACTACCCATATGAACAGTCCAGTTACCAATTGTGGGATAGTTGATTGTTGTTCCCAATGCAAAATCATTTTTTGAAAGGGAAGTTTTATTTGAAGCCAAGAATTGAACGCATATAGTTGTAGCTTTCTTGTTCACGTTATAATTTAGATTGACTGTTGCTTGCTTATATGAATCGTCTTCTGTAGAATATTCTGTTGGTTCGTATGTACCTGTGGCAATTTCTTCATCACCATTTTTCAAAGACACTACTACTTTAAATGCATCTGACTTGTAGGGCTTATATTTGTACCAGAAAGATAGTGAGGTCGGACGTGATGCGAAAGCGTGTCCTTGAACGATTCCTGAATTATATGAACCGATAAATAAGCTTCCCACCATTGCTCCTCCAACATAAGTTCCTGCTGTATTAGCATAGCCGTCACCACATCCTGATAGATAAATTAATGCAGCTTTCGAACCGGCATGTACATCTTCGGTATAGCTTACACATGAAGCAAAGCATCCTTTATACCAAATGCCCATAGCTATAGTACCACCTTGTGCTTTGTCATTATTGGTATCCCACCAGGATGAATCCTTTTCGCCTTCTGCATATGGATGGAATGTATAATATGTTTTCGAATTCTTTTTCTTAGTCTCAATATACCAATCTTCCATATCTGAATTTGGTAATTGACTCGGTGTCTCAAGGGTCACTTCTGCTATGTTAGAATGGATGCAATTTCTAAAGCAAGCCTTTACCATATAATTCTTGTTATCAGGAATGGAACTAAATGCTTGATGTTGTAAGTTATTGCATTCTTGCCAAGTATTTCCTCCGTCTGCACTATACTGATATACCAAATTCTTTTTTATTTTCTCAGCATTTCCGGCTGTTACAGTTATTTCATCAATTGTAAATTCTTTCGTCCATATATTTTCCGGCTGTACTGCAATTGTGAATTCCGGTTTTACAACTTTAATTTGGTAATCTTCTCCCGTCTCGCTACTCCAGCGATTATTTGCCTTTACGTTTACCTTAACTGTATTTGTTACTTCTGTTCCTGCATCGGTCAGTAGACTTGCTGTCAGGGCACTTAAATCTATTTTCCCTTCTTGGGAAATTCCGTCAAGGGCAGGAAGTCCGATACCTATATTACTTAATGCCGTACGCTCCTCTTCAGTCATTGCAGAAAGCGTATAAGTTTTGTTATACTCCGTATACTGAGTATCTTTCATGTCGAGTGTAAATTCTATATCTTGCACAGGTGAAGAAGTCGTATAGCTGATGACGGCGTCCGAAGGTGCGTCTGCCGTTTCTGTATAGGTCAGGATATTGCTCCCGTTGAAACCTGTTACTTTCGGTTTGGGAAGCCATTCCAATGGAATGGTTGCGGATATGGTTACTTTTTCTATTTCTACCTTATCTACGGTAAGGATGGTGCCTGATGCGGGAATTGATGCCGTGAGTGATAACTTGGCATGAGTACCCGCTTCATAGATGGTGGGTAGTTTGTCATTCTCTATCAGCATGGATACTTCCTGCCCATTCTCCTGCAATGTGGCATAGAAAGTCAACTCTACTTTAGAACAGGCTGGGAAGTAAGCACTGTTCTGCATATTATCTTTTTCGATATTGAGTGAAGTATTGCCTACTTTTACTTTTACTCCATACGAACTGTAATAGGCATCAAACTTTTCGATGTTACGAAATTGTACGGAGAGTAAACTGTTTGCTACGGAACAGGGAATTGATACGGATGTTGTTTCATTGGCTTTTACTTCCGCATCGATGCTGCCTTCATAATAGGGACTATCCCATGCTAACTCCGGATTGTCACCGCACGAGGCCATTAAGCTGTAAGTTCCGGTAGAGGCGGGGATAATGTCAGGAGTGTAAGCGGCGTCATATATCGGCTTGCCGGTTTTGTGGCTTACAATCTTCAAATGAAATTGGCCGGCAACAGGTTTGCCAATCTCAGCAGGTGTAGCACGCGTGTCAATGCTTACCTGTTCGTCGCTAAAAGATATCTGAAATCCACTTGCTGCAACCCACTCTTCTTCCTTGTGGCAAGCTGTGAAAAAGAGGAGCAGGGACAATAAGTATAGTAAGTTTATATATCGTTTCATACTAAACAGTTTGATGTTTCCTTTAGTCGTAAATCAATTCAAAATTATCTATCCACAATTTACTACCTGTACCCCCGGTGAAGAAATCGCCATATTTGCTGGCACTGGCAACGATTACAATGTATTTAGGAGTTCGGTTGGTATACCGGTACTCCAGTGGCAAATCTACTTGTTGGTAACTGGAAACGTTTTCTCCTTTAATTAGTTCCGCATACGCAATGATGTGAGAGTCGGTCTTCTCGAATAGTTGCCGTTCGCTGGGACGGGTGCGTATTTCCCGTGGCTTGTCCCAATCTGTCAGGGCTATGTAGATGTGACAGGAATCCGGGCGACCTTTCAGATGTTGATAATCGTCATCGCCCACTTTATCTATCGTGGCTGACGTATATTTGTAATGGATGCGTAATTTGGAAGGGAAAGCGTTGAAGGGCTGTCCGAAACTTAATACACCATTGGTGCCTACTGTCTTCAGATAGCTGCCGGTGAATATATTGCCGGCAGCGAATTTCATTACCAGATATTTGGATTCCAGCATGGCTGCTTTCCCCGTGCCGTTGCAGGTATCGTCGGTAGGTATGGAATTACTGTCACTGATGGTAGTAGCACCCCGATTGCCCGTATCCCAATAGGAAGTGCCGTTCGATGTCCAGGGATTCCATAACTTGCCATCTTGATGCCAGTTGTCGAAGCTGCCGTCGGTGAGTTCCGTAGCAGGGGCAGTGGTGAACGATTGGACGTCTCCGGTGGTCTGGCCTATATTGACCCGGCATTGATAGACGGTACCCGGTGTGAGATTATTCAACGAGGCTGTATAGCTGGTGCCCTTTACCTGGATGGCAGAGGAGGCCAAGGTGTTCCACTTGTCTTCATTTTCTTTTTTATATTCTATCGAAGGCTGTTTTCCGCTTTGTATGTCTCCTGTCAGTGTGGCCCGGGTGCTCATCGGAAAAACTCCGGCGGTAGAAGGTGTCGCGTCATCTTTATGATAGACGTAAACCGACCAATAGTGACCTATTTCCTCCCACGCACTGGAAACAACGAATACGAAAGGTTTTGAAAAATCAAATGTGTCAGGAATTGTAGGGTCTGGAGTCACTCTGCCATGAGTTCCTCCCAAGCTGAAAGCTGTCACCTTGATTTTATCGAGCGGCTGACTTTTAGCCACATAAATCACTATATTGTGGTTGATTTCATCTACAACAGCTTTCCCTATCTGATTTTCCAAAACGATTTCACGGTTGATGATTTGTTTTACGGCTATCTTCCACAAGTAATCCTGATAAGTTCTCAATATAAACATGGCGGGAGCCGAGAAATCAACGCGGGTATCCGAAGAGATGGGGATATCCTCTAACGATTCGAAACCGGTATCCGGAAACTTGGAATAGTTGTTGCAAACGGTAGAATCCGGAATCAACTTTGCGTCATTGCTTACCGTCAGCTTGGTGATACGCAGTTTGGTTATATCCACTGTATCGTCCACGTAAAGGGTAATAATGCGGTTAGCCTTATCAATAGTGGCTTGGGTGCTGCTTTTACCCTCGGCGTCGCATTGTCCTTCCACTTCGATGGCTTGTATGCTTCCGTCGACAATGGGGTAGGGTATGTCGTTCTCTATGGCACATGCCGTGAATGCCATTGCACAAAACAAACCGTATGCTATTTTTTTTATCATCATTTAGTCTACAATCTGGTTTTATAAATAGAATGTCATACCGATATTAATAGAGAACAGGTTGATTTTGAAATTCCCGGAGGAGGTTCTTCTTCTACCGGTCTCTATCTGATTCGTTGTCTGGTTTTGCCACTTGAAGTTATAGCCCATTACGCCTACTGATACTTCTACGGCAGACCAGTCTGTAACGAAGGCGGTCATGCCCGGGGCGATACCAATCTGAAGGCTGTGTGCCCGTTCGAATGTTCCGTCGTATTCGGTACCCGAACCTGTGGAGTTCTTGCCCGTACTGTAACCGTATGTCAAGCGTACTTCATTGAATAAACCGAATATCTTGCTTTTGCCAATGGGCGTGTAGGTACGCAAAAATCCGGATACTTCATATTTATGTTCCAGCCAATAGAGGTCTTTCAGGTTAATGTTGAAATCTTCTCCCAGGTTTAGTTCGAAGTTCTCCATATCCAGATAGGTACGGTTATAGGCAAAACGCAGGCCGACAGACATATTGTCTCTGAAAAAGTATCCAACATAGGGGCTGAGACTGAAAGTATATCCTAATCCCTGCACATCTTTCAGCACAAGAAAGTTCAGGTTGTCCTCATCATGTTCTGAATAAGATACGGTACCTCCTGCCATCCACTGGCCTTTGGGGATGAATACAGCCTTCATTATTTCGCGGTCGATGCGCTGGGGGCGGGTATACTTTTTCTTTTTCTGTATGGGAACAGGCCTTGCTATGCGGTAAGTCTGTCCTGCAGAGTCAACCACGGTGATGCTGTCTTGGGGCATCTTTCTCAATGGGCTTGCCGATGCAGGGAAGATATTTACCAGTATGAACAATGTGCAGAGTAGATTTCTTGCTCTCATATCCGTTGGTTATTTGATTAATGGATTATCACCATAAATCAATTCTAAGTCATCGACATACATTAAACTGCTTGTACTACCGGTGAAATAATCACCATATTTGCTGGATGAGCATACGATAATGATGTGGGTGGGCTTAGTAGTTAAGTTACGGTATTGAAGATTGATATTGAATTCTTTCCAGGCACCGTTAGTCGGTACGCATTCGGATGCCGGAAGTTCGCCATAGGCAATGATGCCTTTGTCATTTTCAAAATCAATAAACGTACCGGTATTTGTGTTGTCCACTTGATAAGTCTTGGTTGTCAATGCAATATAAATGGAACATACATCAGGGGTTTCACCTTTTACTATGCCTAAACTTGCAGGGGTATTATCTCCCTTATAGTCTATGACTCCGGTGGAGTATTGGAACCAACCATGTAGTTGTGTGGGGCGGGATGTGAAAGGCTGCCCGAAGTCAATCTTTGCACCATTAGTACCAACCAATGAATTGAACTTGCCCGTATATAAACTTGCGGCAGCAAACTTACCAAAACCAAAAGCCGCAGCATATTGGGATTTTAATTCCGCGGAATTGCCTCCTGCTGTATGTACAATACTGCTATTTCCCTGGGTGGGATTCTTATTTACTAAGGCGCCTGCACCAGTAGTAGTACCCGGATTACTTGAATCCCAGAAAGAACCGTATGCTTTGTAATAAGTTTCAGATACCGGATACCAGGTTTTCCCCGATTTATACCAGTCGTCCATATTACCATTAACTAATGCAGTAGCCTCTTCTGTCGTGAATGATTGGATGTCGCTTGCGAATTCATCCTGATCCTTTTTATAAACCATCCGGTAGTCATAACGGGTATTGGAAGAAAGTCCCGTTAACGTTGCTTTGAACTTAGTGTTTTCCTGAGTGGCATTAATGGAGGTCCACATATCCGAGTCTGATCGTTTGAACTCGAATGTCATATGGGAAGGATCAAGTTCCTTTTCGGTAGATTCTATTTCTCCTTCTACGTAGGCAAAGCTGCTCCACGCATTCGCCGCTTTGACAGTTAAACGGGTAGTGACTTCCGTAGAAACATTGAAAGTAAATGTGTAAACAGTTTCTGTGTCATCAACAGAAACGTTTACATCACCGACTGCACCTGATTCGGCGACTTTATAATTCAGTATATAATGATCACGTGCTTTTACATTGGTAATCTCATTCGTTTGAGTGAATTTCTTTCCGGATTTATTTGTAACAGAAACGGTGGTTGACAAATTGCCTACAGGAAAGTAAGCCGGCTTATTCGTTTCTCCCATTGTAAAATCTAAAGCGTTGATATGAGGGAGTTTTGAAGCAACGGTAGCTTGGGCTGACTGAAATGAATTTATAAACGACTGGTCAAACTTGACTGTTACCTTCACGTTAGCTAATGTGCAAGTGACATTTGCCGTCTTTTCTTTGCCGCTTTCAATCGTTAGTTTTTCACTTCCTGTATAATAGGGGATATCAAAGCCGGATTCAGAACCATCGAAACCATACGAGAAAGCTTTGATGGTATATATTCCTGGTTGCAGTCTCAATTGTTTACCCGCTAATGTTTCCCAATCATCTGTCTCTTTTACAACGGTGTTGTCGGCATTCAAAATCTGTAAAGCGATCTGCTTGGGGTTATAGTCGTTTACAATTTTAGTTTGGGGATTGACAAAAGCATTGGTACTAACTTCCAAACGGAGATAACCTATATTGCTTTCCGCATTTTCATCCTGACAGGAGGATATCAATGCGGAAATTAGTAATAGCACTAAAATATCATATATTTTTTTCATCTCTTTACTCTGTTATAGTAACTTTAAACGTACCACTAATGGTGGCGCCGTTCTTATCGGTTATGGTAATATTGAATTGATGGGCTTTACCTGCATCGGTGGGGCCTGTAAGATTTAAGAAAGAAAAAAAGACGCCAATCGGGAAGGTGTATTCTGTATCGCCTTCGTGAGGGGCAGACATCGATTCATCAACGCCTTGCAGCAAGGTGTTGAAATCTGTATTATCGATGATATCCACACCATCAATAAAAGACTGTCCATCCATTTTTAAGTCGGCCAATATCTCTTCAAATCCAGTGTTACCGCCTACGATGGAGACCACAATACTCTTCAATCCGTCTGCCGCTGTGATTAGCGCATCGGCATTTGAAGGCATAGTGGATTCATCAGATTGGGAATAAGTGACATCTGCGGGTAGTTTTAATGCCGGGCCATTCTCTGTGCCTCCCCCTTGATTATCATCTCCTCCTTCTTCACCACCGCCTTGTTCTTCACCATTCACCGGTATTTCCACCGTTTCATCATGATTTTCGAAAGTAATGGAGGTGTTAATCGTAATACCATTTACATTACCGGTAGAGGACGTGACAGTTCCCATTTTGATTTCCAGGGCGTCGCCTCCGTTGAAGAAGTCTGTTACATCGTCATATTTCTCGGCTGCATCGCTTTTCTTGAAAACACGACTTTCGCTCACAGTATTTCCTTCCGTAGTAATAGCCCTGATATTAACGGTTATCGTACTAACGGCTTCTTCATCGAAATACCAGTAAATCGGAGACGGGTTTTTGTTTTCATCCGTATAAGATAATGCGGTGGAAGAACCGTCGTCGATTGTGATTGTCCATGACTGGAAAGAGGCTTTAAAATCATCACCGTATTTCAATTGGATTCGGCTATTCTTCATTTTGCAAATTACATCAGCTGAGGTCGTGATGTTTTTGCTAATAGTCATACTGACGCTTCCGCCATAATAGGGGGAATCCATTTTCTTCTGTAGTTGTCCCGGCGTATGGGAAGATACGGAGTATTTGCCTACTGGCAGTGATATGGAAGCCGGCATTTCGCTGACAGAGGAATATTCTTTTTGTATATCGGAAACTTCCGTGCTTGCTCCTGAAATGATAACCGGAAAATTGTCTACCTCTGTAACGGAGCGTGTTTGTGAAGCAGGATGTTTAACCGTAATGTCCAATTCTAAGTTGCCTGTTACTATTTTGTCGGAATCATTGCCTATCAATTCGTTCTTCAGCTCACATGAGGCTAAACCAATGATCGTTAATGCACTTAATACTATAATATTGAATCGTTTCATAACTTTGATTTTTTAGTTGTTGGTTAAACCCAATCTGACGGTACTACAATATCTATCTCCTGGTCGTTGGTAGAATCATCGACCTCAATAACAATACCTAAATTCCCGTTATTATCCTGAGGAGCTATCTGCAAGGTCCATGATTTATTGCGGGCCAGTGTATAGACTTTTTCTACTTTACTTGTTTTATTGTCCGATTTCCGGGTGACTACTATTATTGCTTTGACTTGTTCACCGGCTTTATCTACTTTCAGATACCAGGGCTCTGTATCTTCTTTAGCCCAGATTGCGGTTTTCCCAGCGGCAGAAAGGCTTGGGGTTTCATAGGTTACATAATAGTCGCTGAAGTAATCTGCCATCGATGGGGCGAACCGGGTGATGACTTTGCCACATACCGGTGTGCACTCCACGTTGACACTTTGGGCTTCTCCTTGTATGGAGAAAGTAGAAGTTCCTTCGACATAGAAGCTGGTTCTCGAAGCTTCACTGTCTGTCCCGTAAAAAGCCTTTAGTGTGTATGAACCATTGTTGAGTTCTATTTTCTCAGGAACCTCGCTTAGGGCAGCATACTCTTTCACCACTTTGTTGTCGGAACTGTTTAAGATCTGAATCTGATAGTTATTTACGTTCTTGTAATTATCTTCGTTAACAGCCCGTGATGCAATGGTGCTGAAAGTTGCATCTGCCTTAACAGATAACTGAACGAAGCCTTTGCTATTTGAAATTTCCTCATTGGAGGAACACGAAGTTGCAATAAGACCGATTCCAATCATGCAACTAAAGAAAAACATTCTCATGTTTACCATAATTTATACCTAAAATAGATTATATAAATTGTTAGTTGTAACGGGCTTTTTCTACCGACGTAGTTGTTGCCCTTGACAATACTTAATTGTTTTTTTTACCTATTGTCTTTTGAAAGCGGCGGCAAAGATATGATAAAATGTCCAATCTAAAAGCTGTTTTAAATCGGTTTTATAGATAAAAATGAAAAATGGGACATCATTTGTCCCATTTACCACAAAAATAGAAAAGTTGATTTTTCTGTTTTTTAGTTTAAACTTGGTTATTGAAGTTAGCTTTCCGGCAACAGCACCACCCCCTGTTTCTTCTTTCCGTCCATCTTTGCCACCACCGGATGCTCGAAGTGTACGTGCCGTAAATATTTCGTTTCATACACGGCAGGTTGTGCATTGAGGAAGTCCTGGTTGTATACTCCGTCATTCATAAAGGCATTGATGGTGAAATAACCGACGCCGAAAGAAGTAAGGTTCTGGAAGAAGTGGGTTCCCTGGCTGGGGTCTACACGGTAATTGGTCAGGCCGGCTTCGACGATGATGCGGGCGGCGCTGATGTGAGGCCACTTCACCGGAATGCCGAGCCACGTGTCACTGCTTCCCCAACGTCCCGGACCAATCAATACATAGTTCTTTCCTTCGTTTAAGAATTGCTGGTTCAGTTTCTCTATCTCCCAGGCAATCTCCTGATTGTGCGAGGCGCTGTAATCATCGGTCTTTACGTAGACGACGTCGTAGATTTCGTTCATGATGCCGTGACCCAGCGAATTGTTGGACCGAAGCAGGAGTTTACTGTCGGGAATGGTGGTGAGGTCTTCGTCCAGCATTTCCTTGCTGTCCACAATCGGCCGAATCTGCAACAGATAGAAAGTGCCGGTCTTGTCTTTTTCGCGACTCATGGTGGCTGCGAATTCGATTTCCACCGGACGCCGCATTTCCTGTTCACCGTATTTCAAGACCAGTTGCAGGATGCGCGGTAGCGGGAAAACATCGTGCTGCAGGATATTGGCAAAGGTAATCACCTTCCGTCCGCCGGGGTAAAGGCCGTCGCGGATAATCTGGTCGTAGGGGTCGTAGGTGGAGGCGATGTAATTCAGTGACCCGTCTTTCTCGGCTTCCTTTACGTGCAGCTTCAATAGATTGAATCCGTCGTCGATGGAAAAGTCGTGGCCGGCATTGCGCAGGTCGAGGGCGTAGAAGCGGGTTTGCGTTTCTTTCAGGGCAATCTCCAGTTCGCTGGTTTGCAGCACCTGGTTGGGATGATAGGGAGAAAAACGCAGCGTCATCCCGCCGTCCACGATGTATTTGCCCAGTCCGAGCGCCAGGTTGACGATACCTTCTTCCGCTTTTTCATCGCCGATAGGGTAGTAGTTGAGCGAACGCGCCACGCCCGACATGCTGGGATAGTAGCGGTCGCCGTATTGATTGCCGACTACCTCTTGCAGGATGACGGCCATCTTTTCCTGGTCGATTACATTGCTCGTGGCCTGCATATAGGCCTTCGAGTCACGGAAATAGACCGAAGCATAGACTCCCTTGATGGCATCGCTGAGCATACGCAGCATCTCGTACTTATCGTCCAGGTAAGGAATCATGTAAGTGCTGTAAATCCCGGCAAAGGGTTGGTAATGCGAATCTTCCAGCAAAGAGGAGGAACGGATGGCGATGGGCGACTTCACTACATCGAAGAAGGTGAAAAAGTCCTCGACGAGGCGGTCGGGCAACTTGGCCTTCAGGAAGTAACGCAGGATAACAGCGTCTTCCGCATCCGACAGCGCTATCTGGTACAGGTTGTTGGTCTCCATGAACTCATCGAATACGTCCGTACACAGCACGACGGTCTTGGGAATGGCGACACGGGCATTCTCGAATTCTTCAAACTCGGGATGATGCTTCACCATGTTGTCGATAAAGGCAAGGCCGCGTCCTTTGCCGCCCAACGAACCGTCGCCGATGCGGGCGAAGTTGGAGTAGCGGTCGAACCGGTCGCGCTTGAAGACGGCTACCACACCCTGATTCTTCATCTTTCGGTATTTCACGATGGCCTCGAAGATGATTTTGCGGTGCGCGTCCACGTCTTGCAGGCTGTTCCAGGTGATGGGTTTCAAGAACTCCGCCACGGGGAACATGGCGCGCGAATAGAGCCAACGGCTGACATGGTTGCGGCTGATGTGGTAGAGGAACGATTCTGCCGGAACGGCAAAAAGGATATTCTGCAATTCCTTCAGGTTCTTTACGCGTGCGATTTCTTCCAGCGTATCGGGATTACGGAAGATGAAATCGCCGAATCCGAAGTTGTCCGAGACGATGCGCCGCAAATCGACGTCCATCTTCTTGGAATTCTTGTCGATGAAAGCAGCCTCGTATTTGGCAGCATACGCCACGTTGTCCGATTCGGAAGACTGGATGATGAGCGGCACGAACGGGTCTTCCTTGCGGATGGCGGCACATAGCTTTATGCCGGCCAGCCCGTCTTTCTCGCCACGTTCCACGCGGGGGAAGCGGACATCGGTAATCACTCCCAGTATGTTGTTCTTGTATTTCTCGTAGATGTTGATGGCCTCCTCGTACGTACGTGCCAGGACAATCTTGGGGCGTCCTCTCATTCGCAAGGTACGTTGGTGCGCGTTCAGCGCTTCGGTGGAGAACTCCTGGCTTTGCTTCAAGACAAATTTATAGAGGTTGGGCAGGATGGAGGAATAAAAACGGATGCCGTCTTCCACTAATAATATAAGCTGTACGCCGACTTCGTTGACGTCATGTTCCAGATTCATCTTGTCTTCTATCAGCTTGATGATAGATACCAGTAAGTCCGTATTTCCCAACCAGCAGAAGACGTATTCGAAAGGACTCAGGTCTTCGTTGGCAATCCGTTTGGTGATGCCGTGGCTGAAGGGGGTTAGTATCACCATCGGTATCTGCGGATACTGGCTTTTGATATTCCGCGCCACATCGAACCCCTCGTTGTCTCCGGTGCCCGGCATACAAATGATGAGGTCGTACGTCAGGCCGGACAATTGCGCCAGCGCCTCATCGCAAGTCGATACTTGGGTAAAGCGGGGGGGATAACGCAGGGAAAGGGAAGTATATTCGTTGAATATCTTTTCGTCGATACGACCGTCGTCTTCCAGCATGAAGGCATCATAAGGATTGGCAATCAGGAGCACGTTGAAGATGCGTCTCGTCATCAGGTTGGCAAACTGCGTGTCCTTGAAATAAAGCTGGTTTAATTTAAACTTACTGAGCATGATTCCTCACGGTTAATTGTTTGGCAACAAAGGTAGAACAAAAAAGTGAGACTGAGAAAAGAATCCCCTGCCCGAAAGGTTCAGTTGTGAGAAAAACGGTATTCGTTGGGAGCTATGCCCGTGATTTTCTTAAAGACTCCGGCAAAGTATTGCACGTTGGGGTATCCCAGCAGTTCGGCTACTTCGGTAACGGTGTTGCGACGGTCCAGCAACAGCTTTTTCGACAGGTCGAAGCGTTTCAACTGAAGGTAGTCCTGAAAGCTTTTGCCGGTTTCGAATTTCAGGAGATCGGTGAAATATTGGGGAGACAGGGATAGGAGACCGGCGCACCAGTCCGGTGACGGCAGATGCCCGTTGCGGAGACCGCCGGAGCGGAGGTGTTCATCGAGAATCGTCTCCATTCGATGGATGATTTCCTTGTTTGCTTCATCGCGGGTGATGAACTGGCGTTCGTAGAAGCGGGAACAGTAGTCCAGCAATAGTTCGATGAGCCGGGAAATCAGTTTCTTGCTATGGCAGTCGATGGCGTGCTGAAGTTCTTCGCGGATAAGGGACAGGCATTCCTCGGCTTTCAATTTTTCACGCAGGGACAGGTGAAGGGCTTCGTTGCGGTGGTAAGAGAAAAAAGTATAGTTGCCGATATGCGTCGCCAGCGGTGTATGAACAATCAGGTCGGGATGGAAAGCCAGTAACCAGCCTTTGTGCGGAAACAAGGCTTCGTGTTCCGTCTCCAGCGACTGCCCGGGCGGGAGAAAAAGCAGGGAGGCGTCGGAATAGTCATAGGGTTGGCGTCCGAATAAGAACTCATCGACCTGCCCCTCGCGGAGCAGGACGGTATAAAAATCGAAGGTAACGGTACGCTTTACCAACGGCGTCTCCGTCAGGTCGATGACACTTACCAGCGGATGGAGCGTCTGGCATCCCAGGCAACAGTTGCACTGGTGTACGGTTTCTATAGTTAATTTGTTTTCTTTCATGAGAGTGGGAACAACGTGAACATTGTCGCCGGGCAACAAACCGGGTCAGCAGGTCGGGTGCTGCGACCGGTATTCGTTAGGGGTATATCCCGTCCGTTTCTTGAATAAGCGGCAAAAATGCTGTGGATACTGGAACCCGAGGGAGTAGGCAATCCGGCTGATGGTCTCGTCTGTTGCCACGATGCGTTCCTTAGCCAGTTCTATAATCTTTTTCTGGATATGTTCCTGGGGCGTGATTCCGGTTTCTTTCTTCACCATGTCGCCGAAATAGTTGGGCGAAAGATAGATTTTATCTGCGAAGTATTTTACTGTGGGCAGCCCGTCCCGTTCCGGTTGCGGGCTGTTGAAGTATTCGTTCAGCAGTTTTTCAAACTTTGTCAGGGCGTCGTGGCAGTTATTGCATCGGGTGATGAACTGCCGCTCATAAAAGCGCATACAGTAATTGAGCAGCAACTCGATGTTCATGGTTATCAATTCTTTGCTGTGCTTGTCGATGGGATGTTCCAGTTCCATGCTGATTTTATTGAGACAGTCCATGACAATGCCTTTTTCCTGTTGGGACAGGTGAAGGGCTTCGTTGACGGCATACGAAAAATAAGAGTAGTTTTTGATGTTTTTCCCGAGCGAGGTTCCCCGTATGAGGTCGGGATGAAAGATGATGCCGTAGACGTTGGGCTTCACTTCCTCTTCCAGCATATCGACTGTGGCCGTTTGACCGGGAGCGAAACAAACGATTGTTCCTTCCTGGCAATCGTATGTTTGTCTTCCGTAAATAATGTTGCAACTCTTACTCTGCTTCAGATAGAGCGCATACAGACCGTAGGTCATTTGGACATGATTCACTGTCCGGGTAGCTTTCGTAAGGTCTATGACGCTTACTAAGGGATGCAACGTTTCAAGCCCGTACAAGCTGTTATACTGGTCTACATTATCCAATTTTAGTATTTTATCCATAATCGTATGTCTTTGAACAACAGCAAAGATAAGAATTATCCATCTATCTTTTTGCGGCGATGCGGACAAATCCGTAATTCGGGTTATCATATCTGTAATCGGGGTTATGATGTCCGTAATCCGTCTACAAAGGAAACATAGAGGATGGCGTATCTTTGCATTGTACAAACAGATACTCATTTAAAGAGATGATGAAAGAAGAAATTCTTTAAAGAGTGTACTGTTCACTACCGGAAATGGGAATTATAAACAAATAACAAAATAATCAATTGAATTATGCAAATCATTAAAGACAAAGAATTCGGAGGCGAACGTCCTCTGTTTGCCACACACGACTTACAACTGGAAAACGTAACCATCCGGGCCGGCGAATCCGCTATCAAGGAGTGCAGCAACATCGTTGCCATCAACTGCCGTTTCGAAGGCAATTATCCTTTCTGGCATGTGCACGGCTTTACCATCGACCGGTGCTTTTTCGATGTGGGAGGCCGTTCCGCCCTGTGGTACTCCGATCACTTGAAAATGACCGATACCCGTATCGACGCTCCCAAGATGTTTCGGGAAATGACGGATATCGAGATGAAGAATGTAGAGATGAACGATGCCGACGAGGTGTTCTGGCGCTGCAAACACCTGCACATACAGAACCTGAAACTGCATGGCGGTACCTATCCCTTTATGTTCAGCGAGGATATTTATATCGACGGGCTGGAGAGTGACAGCAAATATGTTTTCCAGTACGTGAAGAACGTGGAACTGCACAATGCGAAAATCACCACGAAAGACGCTTTCTGGGAAGTGGAGAATGTCACCATCTACGACTCCGAACTCAACGGCGAATACCTCGGCTGGCACTCACGCAACCTGCGCCTGGTGAACTGCCACATCACCGGCGAACAGCCCCTCTGCTATGCGCACGACCTCGTGCTGGAAAACTGCACCTTCGGTCCGGACTGCGACCGTGCCTTTGAATACAGTTCCGTACAGGCCACCATCAAGGGGGCGATAGGAGGCATAAAGAACCCGCGTACAGGCTGCATAACCGCTGAAAGCTACGGTGAAATTATCCTCGACGAAAACATCAAGGCACCGGGCAACTGTGAGTTGAAACTTTGGGATGAACGAACCTGCTTTTCCGACTGAACGCTATGAAGTATAATTTTGACGAACTCATTACACGCCGTGGCACCAACTCTTATAAATGGGACAGCGCCACCGCAGACGATGTCCTCCCGATGTGGGTGGCCGACATGGATTTCCGTACAGCGCCCTGCGTGGTGGAGGCGTTACGCAAACGGGTGGACCACGGCATCTTCGGATATACGAAAGTACCTGCCGCCTATTATGAAGCAGTGGTAAACTGGTTCCACCGGCGGCACGGCTGGACAATCGACCCGGACTGGATTATCTACACCTCGGGCGTAGTTCCCGCCCTCTCGGCCATTATTAAAGCATTGACCGTGCCGGGTGACCGGGTGCTGGTGCAAACACCTGTATATAACTGCTTCTTTTCTTCCATCCGCAACAACGGCTGCGAGGCGGTGGAATGTCCCTTAATCTGCTGCAACGACACCTACCGCATCGATTTCGAAGAACTGGAGCGACAAGCCGCCGACCCGAAAGTGAAATTGCTGCTGCTTTGCAATCCCCACAATCCCGCCGGAAGGGTATGGACCCGGCAAGAATTGACCCGCCTCGGCGAGATTTGCCTGCGAAACGATGTATGGGTGATAGCCGATGAAATCCATTGCGAACTGGTGTTCGGGGAACATACCTATACGCCTTTTGCATCGCTTTCGGAAGAATTCCGTATGCACTCCGTCACCTGCGTCTCACCCACGAAGGCCTTCAACATCGCCGGGTTGCAGATTGCCAATATCATCGCTGCCGATGCCGATGTGCGCCGGAGGATAGACAAAGCGATTAACATCAACGAGGTGTGCGACGTAAACCCGTTCGGAGTGGAAGCCCTGATGGCGGCATACAATGAAGGGGAAGAATGGCTGGAAGATCTGAAAGCTTATCTCGCGGTGAATTATGATTATCTGAAAGCCTACTTCAGCGAGCATCTCCCGCACTATCCCGTAACGTTGCTGGAAGGCACTTACCTGGTTTGGGTGGATTGTTCGATACTCGGCCGTTTGTCGGAGAAGATTGAGGATATCCTGCTGGAGAAGGAAAAACTGTGGGTGAATGCCGGCAGCATGTATGGCAAAGCGGGCGAAGGTTTTATCCGCATCAACATCGCCTGTCCCCGCCGGCGGTTGATGGAAGGATTGGAGCGGCTGAAACGCGTACTCGATGCGATAGATACATCGATGAGGTGAAGCGCTGCTGATGCGTTGCCGCAAGTCCGATAATGCCGGAAAGCTTGTCGGACTTTGCGGTTATGTTTTTGAAATGTAATAGATATCAAACCTATTCGGATAGTTTTTCAACCGTTTTTTTTATATTTGTGTATAATATTGCATTTTCAAAACGTATAACCGCATAGCAATGCATTGATAAACCTCTGCGATGACAAAATACATTCTGATTTCCACCTTGTTTCTTCTGCAATGCCTCGCGTCACAGGCGGGTTCTTTCCGCCCCCTGAGCATAAAGGAAGGATTGAGCAGCAGGCAGGTATTCCAGATAAGCAAGGATTCTGCCGGATTCATTTGGGCATATACCCACATGGGGATAGACCGTTACGACGGAAGTGAGATAAAACATTATAAGCTGGATGACCGGGTGGAGTCCAAAGACCATATCCTGTCCTCTACGATAATGACTTGCGACCGCTCCGGCAATATCCGGATTGCGTTGAAAAACGGGAAGATATATGCCTATGACAGGCAAACGGACAGTTTCCTGCTACACATCGATTTGTCCCGGCATCTCCCTGACCCGGTCTTGTACAATATCCTGTTCGATGCGGATAACCGCCTTTGGCTCTGTATGTCGAAGGGTATCTATATCTGGACGGAGGATGCCGGGCCGGTACTTGCAGGGCTGGAAGGACAGTATGTGAATTGTATGGTTCAGGCAGACGATGAGTCTTTCTTTGTCGGTACCGGTAAGGGTGTTTATGAACTGACAAAAGCTGCGGATCAGAATGCTTTCCTGACAAAGCAGATGCCCCTGCCGGGAGAAATGCACATCGAATCCTTATATATCAGCGGTAATAAACTCTTTATCGGTACATTCTCCGACGGGGTATTTGTCTTTGATAAGCTGACCGGTTCAGTACATTCCTTGGGACCGTTCGTGCCCCATGTCCCTATCCGCACCTTTGCAGAAACCAAGGATGGCGGTCTGCTGATAGGCGCTGACGGAGCGGGAGTGCTCCGGATAGATGCCGTGACGGAGAAACTGCTGAATCACTACATGACCGATGAGGATGACGACAAAAGCCTGAACGGCAATACCGTATCGGATATCTGTGTGGATGAGTACGGAGGCATCTGGGTCAGCACGTATACCAACGGCATCAGCTATCTGGACCCGGAAATGCCCGAGTTCCGCAGAATCAGGCATGAACAGAATCATTCCAACTCGCTTAAGTCCGACCACGTCAATGTCATCTTTCAGGATTCGGAAGGAGATTGCTGGTATGGCACGAACAACGGCGTAAGCCTTTACCGTTCCCGCTTGCAGCGGTGGACGCATTTTCTGGATGGTGCGGGGCATAGCGCGAAGGTGGTGCTGGCCCTGGCCGAAGATGGGAAAGGGAATATCTGGGCAGGTGGCTATGGAATGGGGCTTTATTGCATACAGAAGAAGACCGGGCACGTGCGGAAGATAGAAAAGAGAAAGGCAGATTCCGATAAAGGGGTGGCAACCGATTATATCTACGCCATCTACGCCGACGGAGATAATCTGTGGTTTGGAGGAATCGAGGGAGAGTTTACCCGGCTGAATACCCGTACGGGCGACTATACGTATTACCCCCTCGACTGCATCGGCGACATCGAACCGGGTGAGGACGGTACTTTGCTGGTGGCGGGCTGTGACGGCCTTGCCGTTTTCGATAAGGCAACGGGCAAGGTGCAGTGGCATCGGCAGTTCGGTGATTTCACGTTGCACTATCCGATACGCTGCCTGCTGAAATCTTCCACCGGAGAACTATGGATGGCTACGGACGGTGAAGGGCTTATCCGCTTCCATCCGGAGAAGAAAGAAGCCCGGGTCTATACCACCGCCGACGGCCTTGAGTCCAACTCCATTAACAGCCTGGTGGAAGACGGTGACGGGCGAATCTGGTTCAATACCGAAAAGGAACTTTATTGCATCGATTTGGCAAAGGACATCATCGTACATGCCAACGATTACCTGGACATCGCGTGGGGCTACTACAATCCCAATGCCGCTTTCAGGCTGGCAGACGGGAATCTTGCCTTCGGTACGGCGGAAGGCGCAATGCTTTTTTCCCCCTCGTTGAACCTGGCTCAGCATGGTCCGGTCCGGTTAATCCTTACCGATTTTAAGTTGCTGTACGAATCGGTAAAAGCCGGCAGGGAAGGCTCGCTACTGAAAACCAATATCGACGATACCCGGAAAGTCAGTCTGAGTTACAACCGGAATTCTTTCTCCATTTCTTTTTCCGCCATCAATTTCACAGCGCCCCACCGCATCCGGTATGAATACCGGCTGGAGAACTATAACGAGCAATGGCAACACTCCAATACCGTGCGGAGCGTGAATTACATGAACCTGCCTCCCGGAAAGTATGTCTTCCAGTTGCGCGCGTTCGATAAATATGACGGGCAGCCTTTGGGCGAGCGCCAACTGGAGATAGTCATCCACAGCCCTTACTGGATTTCGTGGTGGGCGCTGCTGGTCTATTTCATTGTCCTGTCGGTCTTTGTCTATTTGTTTATCCAGAACCGAAGGCACAAGGCCAACGAAGACCGTATAAAAGACAAGATACGTTCCTTCATCAGCATCGCCCATGACATACGTACCCCCGTCACGCTGATAAAAGCCCCTTTGAGCGAGCTGGAAGCACAGAAAGACCTTCCGGAAGAGAGCCGGAAAACCGTTGCCGTGGCAGTGAAGAACGTAGAAAAGCTGCTGGCGATGATAACCCAGTTGCTGGACCTGCAAAAGACCGAACTACACGCCGAAGAATGCCTGAAAGTGTCTCAATATGACATCCGGGCATACTTGGAAGAGAAAATGGCGGAGTTCCACTTGACTGCCATGCAGAAAGGAGTGGAGCTGATGCTGGAAGTGGAACCCGATATGCCCAAGGTATGGATAGACCGGGAGAAGATGGACCACATCATCGACAATCTCCTTTCCAATGCATTGAAATATACCGAGAAGGGCGTCATCCGCATTCTGGTGAAGACTGCCGGAAAGAAATGGTCGATTGAGGTAAAAGACACGGGCATCGGCATACCGAAAGAAGAACAGGGCAACATCTTCCACGAATATTACCGGGCGCAGAATGCCATGAACTTCGAAGAAACCGGTTCGGGTATCGGCCTGATGATAACCCGCCGCATCGTGAAGCAGCATCATGGAACCATCTCCTTCAACAGTGTGGAAGGAAAGGGCACTACCTTTACCGTCACCTTCCCGCAGAAAATCAAGCGGAGCGTGGTGGTGCAGCCCAAAGAGGATGTTCGCGAAGCTTCTTCCACCGCCACTGCCCCGGAGAAGAAGCCGGAAAATGCGGGGAAGAATGTGCTTCTCCTGGCGGAAGATGACGCGGACATGCGCGAATACCTGACGAACAGCCTGTCCTCGGAATACCGGGTAATCGGCGTGCCCGACGGTGGTAAGGCTTTGGAGATGGCAAGGGAAATCAATCCCGATATCATCATCTCGGACATCGTGATGCCCGTATTGGAGGGCGACGAGCTGTGCCGCATCCTGAAATCGTCGGTAGACACCAGCCATATACCTATTATCTTACTGACTGCCCTGAGCGAGCGTGAGAATATCATCTTCGGACTGGAAGCCGGAGCGAACGACTACATCATCAAGCCTTTCGACCTGTCCGTGCTGAAAGTCCGCATTCGGAACATTCTTCAAAACCGTCAGCATTTGCGCGAGACAGTCCTGTCGATGGACACCCCGCCGGAGGAGACGGATTATACCAGCCAACTGGACAAGGAATTTCTGGACAAGGTGATGACGGTGGTGCAGCAGGAGCTTGCCAATTCGGAATTCTCCATCAACGATTTCTGCCGGATGCTGGGCATGAGCCGCACCTCCGTATATAATAAGATAAAGACGCTGACCGGACAAGGGCCGAATGACTTCATCCGCATTGTCCGCCTGAACAAGGCGAAAGAACTGCTGGCATCCCATAGATATACCATAGGCGAGGTGGCCACGATGGTAGGCTTTTCCGACCCGAAGTACTTCAGTACGTGCTTCAAGAAGCAGTTTGGCACCAGCCCCAGTAAGATTTGATGCAGCCAATGCGGAATATAACACTGTATTTTACTTTATTAGTAATACAGTAGCACTTTATTAGTAATAAAGCAGCACTTTATTAGGAAAAAAGTGACACTTTATTAGGAATAAAGTGCTACTGTATAAGCTATAAAATGAAATACAGTTGCTAAGCGCTGATAATGAAGTATTTATAAAATCACATTTTTGCCCGGCAAATACCTTGAACCTTCGTTGATTTAAATTCATCGAACTGACCTTCCTTAGACCCCGCTTTGGCAGGCAGGCAATGTCAGAAAATATTCGACATTCCCCCTTCTTCCGTATCAAAAACATCTTTTCGACTCTTGTGGACAAGTATCGAACCTTTTTTGTTAAATAATAAACCCCGTTTTCCCTGATAGTGCGTAATATTGCGGGCAGTAAACAATATTAAAGAAAAACATATCAGAATGGAAACTTATTTAGGTCTGGATTTAGGTGGCACCAAACTGCTGATTGGGGAGGTGGACACCCGGGGAAATATTTTAAGGTATAAGAAGTACGATTCCGGTTACTTCAATCAGCAGGCCGCGCTGGAAATAATCAAAGCTTCGCTCGATGACTATATCCGCACGGTGGGCTGGTATGATGCGAAACCGCTGGGCATGGGCGTAGGGCTTATCGGGCGGGTGGACCCCAATCAGGGGATATGGCAACAGATAGACCCCAGCCGGACGCATCCGATAGCGCTGGCCAAGGAGTTGTCGGACACGTACGGTATGCCTTGTCACATCGACAACGACGTGAAGAGCGCCACCCGTGCCGAGCGGGTGTGGGGCTTCGGGCAAATCTCGAAGAACTTTATATATATTAATGTGGGAACCGGTATCGCCGTGGGTACGGTGGTGAATGGCAGGCAGATTCGCGGCAGCCATTTCAATGCCGGCGAGGTAGGCCACTTGCGCGTGGGGGTGAACGTCGGCATCAAGTGCGGTTGCGGACGGATGGACTGTGTGGAGGCGATTGCTGCCGGCATCGGGTTCGACAATTGTGCCCGGCTGCTTCGCAATCGGTACGAAACCAGCCTGCACATCCCGGCGGAAAAGGGGGAACGGGTGATTGTCAGCGAGGTGTTTGCCCTCAGTCAGAAGGGCGACCCCCTGTGCACGGTGTTGGTGGAGAACGCCGCTGAGGCCCTCGCTAACCTCATTATGAACATGGTGCGTGTCATCGACCCGGATACCGTGGTGCTGGGCGGCGGTATCGTGGCGGACGGCTATATGCATGAGAAGATTCTGGAGAAACTGCATCCCACCACGATGCGCTTTGTCAGCAACGGGGTGGTCATTACGAAGTTGAATCCCGGCTTCATCGGCCTTCTGGGTGCGGGGGCTGTGGCGATGAATATGTAAATCCGACTGATTATGATAACGATTACCAAGAACGAAAAAGAATTCGATTGTACCGCCGCCTGGCGCGTCATCGGTCAGTTGCTGAATAAGCCCGAAAGTGTCATCGGCCTGTCCACCGGACGTACTACGGGCAATCTGCACCGGCTGATAGGAGAGATATACACCCGCTATCCTTTTGATGTACGCAGCGCTACCTTCTTCGGTCTGGACGAAGTGACCAACGTGCCCCGCGACTACGCAGGCGCTTGTTACACCATGCTGAAGACGGAACTGATAGACTCCCTCCACATCCGGGAAGAAAATTTCCTGATGCTCCCCACCGTTTCTACCGATTTCGCCAAGGCTTGCCGCGACTTCAGGCAGGAATTGGCAAGGCGCGGCGGCATCGATCTGCTGATGCTGGGCTTGGGAGAAAACGGGCATTTGGGCTTCAACCAGCCCGGCTCTCCGTTGGGCGGCGAGGCCTGGGTGACCCGGATGAATGCCGAACTGGAAGCACGCATCCGCCGGGAGACGAATACGCCTGCCGAAAAGGAGTTGGGCGGCGTCACCTTAGGAATAAAGGACATCATGCACGCCCGACGCATTGTGCTGGTGGCTAAAGGAAGCAACAAAGCGGCTATCGTGAAAGAAATGCTCCAAGGCCCTGTCACCACCGATGTCCCTGCTTCGGTGCTCCAACTCCATCCCCGTTGCGAGTTCCTGCTGGATAGTGCGGCGGCTGCCCGATTGACTATGTGAAACTTACTGCTAACAACCAAAATACCATGACACAACAACCGAAACACACAAATTACACAGGCCCTTTCGTCACGATGGTGTTCCTGTTCTTCATCGTCGGATTCCTGACCACTGCCAATACCCAGTTCCAGGGACCACTGAAAGAGACTTTCCTTTCCGAAGTAGGCGGACTGAAAAACACGTTCGCCACCTTGATAACTTTCTCCTGGTTCCTGGCCTATCCGCTTTGCGGAGGGGTGGGGGCGTCCTGGATAAACAAGTATGGCTATAAGGGTACGCTGATGCGCGGGCTGCTGGTGATGATTGCAGGTCTGGGGCTGTTCTTCGCTTCTTCCTGGTTTACCGTACACTTTCCCCAATCCAACTGGCACGTGGGTGGAAACACCATCCCCGGCGGGTTTCTGATATTCCTCGCAGGCTCTTTCGTGGTGGGGGCGTCGGCGACTATCTTGCAGGTCGTCATCAATCCTTATCTTACCGCTTGCCATGTGAAGGGCACCCAGTCCATTCAGCGCCTGGCAATCGGTGGTTCTGCCAATTCCGTGGGAACGACACTGGCGCCTTACTTCGTGACGGGCATCGTGTTCGGTGGCTTGGCGATGGAGGACATCCGCATCGAGCAACTGATGGTTCCCTTTCTGGCGCTAATGGCGGTGATTGCCTTGATTGTGGTCTTACTGATGAGATTATCCCTGCCCGATATCCAGGGCACACATGCCGCAAAGGATGAGAAACTGGAGAAAAACGTCTGGTCGTTCCGTCATCTGACGTTGGGTGTGGTCGCAATCTTCTTCTATGTAGGAGTCGAGGTGTGCATCGGCGCTAATATCAATCTGTATGCCATCGAGTTGGATTACGCATCTCCGGCATTGATGGCTACGCTCTATTGGGGCGGTATGCTGGTAGGCAGGTTGGTGGGCAGTAGCCTGAGCCGGATTTCTCCCCGCGTGCAACTCACGGTGACCACCGTTTCGGCAGGTGTGCTTGCCTTGTTTGCCATTCTGCTGAACAACCCGTGGCTGCTTACCGCGGTGGGACTGTTCCACTCCATCATGTGGGGCGCCATCTTCACCCTGTCCGTTGCCCGTTTGGGGAAATATACTTCGGTAGCTTCCGGCGTATTCATGATTGGTGTGGTGGGCGGTGCCATCTTGCCGTTATTGCAAGGCGTGCTTGCCGATGTGCTGGAAAGTTGGAGATGGTCTTGGTTTATTGTACTTTTGGGCGAAGCTTTCATGCTTTATTATGCCTTGATAGGTTCACGAGTTCGTCAAACTGCTGATTAATAATATAGTACTTATGAAAAAACTACAATTAATGATGGCGGCTGCCTTATCCCTATTGGCTTCATGCGGCAGCCCTAAGTCGGGCGAAAGCCTTGCCGGTCCTTTGGATTCTAAAGTGATTGTCGCTTATGTCACTTCGTGGAACGACGTAATGCCCCAGCCGCAGTACATGACGCATATCAACTATGCATTCGGACATGTCAGCGAAACTTTCAACGGTGTCCGCATCGACAACGAAGAACGCCTGCGTCAGATTGTCGACCTGAAGAAGCAGAAGCCTGAACTGAAAGTCTTGCTTTCCATCGGTGGCTGGGGAAGCGGGCGTTTCAGTGAAATGGCTACTAACGATGCCTATCGCCAAGCATTTGCGCAAGACTGCCACCGGGTAGTGGAAGAGTACGGGCTGGACGGTATAGATATCGATTGGGAATACCCCACCAGTTCCATGGCAAACATCTCCTCCTCGCCCCAGGACACGGAGAACTTCACGCTTCTGATGCGCGATATCAGAGCTGCGATAGGAGAGCAGAAGCAACTGACGCTTGCTACTGTCGCTTCCGCCCGGTATATCGATTTCAAAGCTATTCTGCCTTACATTGATTTTGTCAACATCATGGCTTATGACATGGCTTCCGCTCCCAAACACCATTCGGCGCTCTATCCTTCTGCGCATAGTGGAGAGATTACTTCCCACCAGGCAGTAGCCGCGCACCTGGCAGCAGGTGTTCCGCCTTCCATGTTGGTGATGGGGATGCCTTTCTACGGTCGTGGCGGTTCCGGTTACCCCGGTTTCCAGGACTTCAATAAGGTAGGGAATACGGATAAGAACTTCACAGAAAAGTGGGACAGCGTGGCGCAAGTGCCTTATTTAGTGGATAAGAACGACACACTTGTTTTCGGCTTTGAGAATCCCCGTTCGCTGGCAATCAAGTGCCAATACATTCTGGATAAGGACTTGTTGGGCGGCATGTATTGGGATTACAGCGGCGATAACGAGCAAGGCGACTTGCGTCGTACGGTAGCCGAAAACCTCTTGGGTAAGAAGCATAAAGCAAAAGTACTGGTCCTGACGGAGAGAGGTGGTCAGCACGGCGGATTTACCGATGCCGGCTTGGAGTGGCTGGCGGAAGAGGGTGCCCGGATGGATTTCAGTATTACCGAAATCAACCGTGCCCAACCCATTACCGATGCTTATTTGTCGCAATTCCAATTGATTATCCAGTTGGATTATCCTCCCTACACCTGGCCGAAAGAAGCGGAAGATGCTTTCATCCGCTATATCGAACAGGGCAAAGGCGGTTGGATAGGCTTCCATCATGCCACCTTGTTGGGCGAGTTCGACGGCTATCCGCTGTGGCAATGGTTCTCTGATTTCATGGGCGGCATCCGCTTCAACAATTACATTGCCCCGCTTGCCGATGGTAAGGTCGTAGTGGAAGACCCTAATCATCCCGTAATGAAGAATGTGCCTTCTTCTTTTGTCATTCCGGACGACGAATGGTACACCTATGATAAGTCCCCCCGTCCCCAGGTGCATGTATTGGCAAACGTGGACGAATCCACCTATACCCCCGTCTCTGATATCCGGATGGGCGACCATCCTGTCATCTGGGTCAATGAAAAGAAGTCCGCCCGCAACGTCTATTTCCAGATGGGCCACAGCGCGAAGCTGTTTGAGACGGTGGAGTTTACGACAATGTTCGGTAATGCGATAGGGTGGACGTTGGGGAGGTAAGATACAGTCTGTATCGGTTGAATAGAAAGAAGAGCGGGTGTGCACGAGGGCATATCCGCTCTTTTTTATGAGTTTAAAATCCATCATTCCAAGTTTGAAATAAAACCTTATTTCACTGAATGTTGGTAAATGAACTTCTTATGAGAGTTTTTCGACTTCGTTTTTCTTCCTATGGCGTACTTTCGCTTATCCGCTTATTCAAGAGTTAGCCTTGTTTTGAACGCTTGGCGGATATCCTTTAATTTATAAACTAATACTATTATCATGAGAAGAAAAAGAATTTTGTTGCTGCTTTGCGCGTTCTGGTGTACTTTGCAGCTATTTGCTCAGCAAATCAGTGTACAGGGAGTGGTGTACGACCCCTCCGGCGAAACCGTTCCCGGTGCCAATGTCTATGTGAAAAGCAATCCGTCGTCGGGTACTGTTACAGATGTGGATGGCCGTTTCAGCTTAAAAGCCTCTGTGGGTGATGTACTGGTATTTACTTTTATAGGTTACGAGAATGTAGAGCATAAACTGACCGCTACAGATACCCAACTGACGATTCGTTTCTCCGACTCCTCCGAGTTGTTGGATGAAGTAATTGTAGTGGGCTACGGCGTACAGAAGAAAAGCGTAATGTCCTCTGCCGTAAGCCGGGTCACCAGTGAAGAACTGGATAAAGGCAATCCCACCAACATCCAGAATGCACTGAAGGGCAAAGTTTCCGGCGTGCAGATTATCTCCAATTCCGGTCAGCCGGGTGCCGACTCCAAAATCCGTATTCGCGGTACTGGTACGGTAAACAATTCCGATCCGCTTTACATTGTCGATGGTATGCCTGCCGAGAGTGGTATCAGCCATCTCAATCCTTCGGATATCGAATCTATCGAGATATTGAAAGATGCCGCTTCTGCCGCTATCTACGGTGCGCGTGGTGCCAATGGCGTTGTTTTGGTGACCACAAAGAAAGGTGTGAAAGGGAAAGCTACTGTGAATTATGAATTTACCTACGGCATTCAGAATCCGTCAAAGAAGATAGACCTGCTGGGCAGTGCCGATTATCAGATGTTGATGAATGAGATGGCGTCTAATTCGGGCAAAGACCCCTATTTTGCAACTCCGTCTGCGGTAAACACAGACTGGCAGAAAGAGTTGCAGGACAAGAATGCCCCTATCATGAATCACAAGGTTTCTTTGAGCGGTGGCAGTGAAAACTCCACTTACTATGCTTCCTTCGGATACGTGAAGCAAGAAGGTATTTATGCCAAAGGACATGCCGATTATGAACGTTACAATGTACGTCTGAATTATAATAATGTACTGTTGGATACCAAGTCGCGCAAGTGGTTGAATAAAATCAGTTTCGGAACCATTGCCAATTACTCCAAATCCATTCACACAGGCAATACCATTAATAATAGCGAGGCTTCCGGGCTGATGGCTTCTATGAACATGCTGCCTCCTACCGAACCTGTTTATCAGACCGACCCTGCTGTATTGGAACAATATGCCGTGACCTATCCCAATCATGTCATTGCACCGAACGGATTGGCCTATAACATTATCGAGATGCGTGAGATAACCAATCCCTTGGCCAACATGCAGGTCAACCACAATCAGAGAACCATGCCTCAGAACTTCGGGGCAAACTTTAATCTGGATATCGACCTGTTGCCGGGCTTGAAGTTCAAGACTACTTATGGAGCGGAATGGGTATTCAATTCCATCAAGAATGTAATCCCGGTCTACGAATTGAATGCCACCAGCAAGAATGCCACCTCCAAAGTAGAGGACAAAAAGAGGGAATCGTCCTATTGGCAATGGGAAAACGTCCTTTCTTATAATAAGAGTTTCGGCAAGCATAATATAGGCGCCCTGTTCGGGACAAGCATGTCTTCTTATCATTATTCCAACCTGGAAGCGGAAGATTACAATCTGCTGGTGGTAGACATCGATAAAGGATACATCGATACGGCAACCGCTCCCGAAGAGCAATCCAAGGTATGGGGCGGAGCGCAAGACCATCGTATCGCTTCCGTCTTCGGACGTATCAACTACAATTATGCCGAGAAATATTTGCTGGAAGCTGTCATAAGGCGCGATGGCTCGTCCAACTTCAGCCGCTCTCATCAGTATGCCACTTTCCCTTCCGTTTCTGTGGGATGGGTACTGACACGAGAGGACTTTATGGAGAACAGACCTTCTTGGTTCGATTTTGCAAAGATTCGTCTGAGTTGGGGACAGAATGGTAACGAGCGTATCGGCTCCTTTGCCTATACCAGCATGATGAGCCAAGGCAAGAATGCCGTGATAGATGGTAAAGTCTATACAGGCATGTTGCCCAGCGGTTATGCCAATGCCGATTTGAAGTGGGAAACCTCCGAACAGACCGACCTGGGTATCGACCTCCGTTTCTTCAATAGTGCATTGACTTTCTCTGCTGATTATTTTGTGAAGAAGACCAAGGATATGTTGCTTTCGATGCCTATTCCTTTGTACACCAGTTATAGCAGTATGACCGTCAATGCGGGTACCGTAAAGAATGAAGGTCTGGAACTGGAAGCCTCCTATCGCTTCAAGGCGGGCGATGTGAACCTCGGCATCAGCGGAAACGCTTCTTATGTAAAGAACACGGTAACTAATCAAGGTCCCGACAGAGCCGGTATCGACGGCATCGGTGGCGGTATGGGAGGTCAGGTTACCTATCGGGAAAACGGACGTCCGTTCGGCTTCTTCTATGGTTATATCCACGATGGTATTTTCCAGAATCAAGCAGAAATTGACAATTACAGGACAGAAGACGGAAAGTTGAAACAGCCCGATGCAAAGCCTGGGGATATCCGATTCAAGGACTTGGACGGAAAGAACGGCATCAATGCGGATGACCGCACCCTGATTGGAGATCCTAATCCTGACTGGACATACGGATTCACCCTGTCTGCCGACTGGAAAGGCTTCGACTTCAGCGCCTTTTTTCAGGGAAGTATCGGTAATGACATTTATAAACTGTACAGACGCTCCAACGTAGCTTATGGTAACTGGGATAAATCATGGTTGAACCGTTGGCATGGTGAGGGTACTTCCAACTGGGTGCCGCGCATCGTAGAGGGTGATAATAACAACTATCAGATTTCTGACTTCTTTGTAGAAGACGGCTCTTATATGCGCCTGAAAGTTCTTCAGATAGGTTACAGCCTTCCCGGACAGTTATTGCAGAAGGCCGGAATCAAGGGACTGCGTTTCTTCCTGCAAGGCGAGAATCTGTTTACCATCACCGACTATTCCGGCTATGACCCGGAAGTGGGAACGCGTAACGGACTGGATGGCGGTACTTATCCGCAGGCACGTACTTATACCATCGGCGCTAACATCACATTTTAATCAAACTAAAATTTAGATACAATGAATAAGATAGTAAAGATAATGACTTTGGCTGCAATGACCTTGTCCTCCACAGCCTGTTCCGACTTTTTGGAAGTCAACCCCAGAACTCAGGTTTCAGAGACAGAATTCTATAAAACCGAGGAAGATATGATGAAAGGCTTGTATGCCGTAATGAATGAAATGCAAACCCGTATGCCCGAAGTATGGTCCTATTCCTCTTTATTGTCGGACGAATCGGAAACCGGAGGCGGTATCGGCGAAGGTTCTTACAAGACAAAATGGGACACGTTCACCTATGATGCCACTTCTTGCTTCGGCGCATGGGGCTATGGTTCGTGGTGGAACGAGTGGGACTTCGGATTGTTCAATGGAGTTATCGCCGCCAACCTCCTGATTGATAAACTCGACGCATGTGCCCTTGACCGTAATTTCGTGAATGCTATTTCTGCCGAGGCACGTTTCTATCGCGCCATCTTCTATTACCATTTATTTATGGGGTATGAGCAATTTCCGCTTATCAAGCACTACCTGGCAGCCAGCGAAATGTACAGTGTGGCCAAAGGTACCCGCGATGAGATTTATGAATTTATGTTGGCCGATTTAGAAGATGAAGTAACCAAGTACCTGCCCGAACGTTCCGCAACCAAGCAAGGACGCATTTGCCGGGATGCAGCCAAATTGCTGCGTGCCAAGATTATCCTGTTCCACCGTGACGAGTCCCGGTATCAAACCGCCCTGAATGATATGAAAGAAATCATTGCCGGCAAAAGATACGAACTGAACCCCGATTATCAGAAACTATGGGTGAAGGAAGGCGAATGGTGCTCGGAGTCCATTTACGAAGTGGCGTATGCCGGCAATAATTCCGGCGAGGGTTTCGGCTTGGCACGTTCCCTGGGCGGCCGCAATATTGTAGACCCGAGAAGTGCCGAACAAGGTGGACTGGGGGAAGGTTACGGTCAGAATACAATGCCGAGCACCATCTACCGCATGTTTGAAGAAGGTGATACCCGTCGTGAAGGAACCGTAATTGTCTATGCCGACGAGGCTGCCAAGGTTGCCGAACTGGTGGCTAAAGGCGAACTGCCTGCCGGAAGTGCTTTTTCAGTCAGCGATCAGCAGGAAAACTACGAAGGGTTGGGACATTATAAAATCCATCCGCGAAAGGAAACCACTTCTGCCGTCAATCCTACGGACAACTATTACAATTCCTGGCGCATCTATCGTTATGCGGATGTGTTGTTGCTGGCGGTGGAACTGGATGTTCGCATCAACGGAACGGCGAGTGCCGATGCCCAAGGATGGTTCGACCAAATCAGAGACCGTGCTTTCCGCGATCAAGCGCATCGCATCAGCCTCTCGGGCAAGAGCAAGCAGGAATTGCTGGATATCATCTTCAAGGAGCGTGGATATGAATTCATTGACGAGATGCAGCGTTGGTTTGATATCCTGCGTTTTGATAAAGGAAGTGAAATATTAGGTAACAAAGGTTGGACAGAGAAGTTCCGCTATTTCCCCATCGACCAATCGGAAATGGACAGGGCGAAAGGTGGATTGACACAGAACCCCGGTTGGCTGTAGGTTGTTGACTGGTTCTTCTTTACAGGGTCCCCGGCATTGCAGTAGGTGATGCCGGGGATTTGTATTTAAAGTTTTTATAAGCTTGTAATAGTGAGAGTAAACATCGAAGAAGGCACAAAGATACAGGTCATTTTAAAGCGATTAAAATAGGAACCTTGTGTCTTTGTGCCTTTGCGTTCCATTTCTATCCGGAAGCATCTAACTATAAAAAAGTATTCTCTCCGGGAAGTCAACACCCGGAGAGAATACTTTTACTATGTAATATACAAGAGGATGTGTCAAAAGTGAATTAAACACAGAGTCACAGAAATACAGAGTTTTTTAAAGTGTTCAAAATAAAACTATTGTGTCTTTGCGTCTTCTTATTGCCGGAACGGATCCCCCTTCTCATCCCTGCTCACCACCCACCTGAAACCATTCACCAGCAGCAGGTTTTGCGTTCCGTCGATAAATTCCTCGTCTCCATGCCCCATATTGAGATAAATCATCCGGTAGTTCTTGTTCGACCACACGATGGGGAAGTCGCCGAAGTTCACGACATCTTTTATACCTAATGGATAGTTCTTCGGAGAGATGGAAAGCAGAACATCTACATCCTTGTTCAGCCGGGGACTCGGATTCCATTGATACCATTCGCTGGCAGGGGCGACAAAAGACTGCGGCAGGTTTTTGGTTACGGGGTGTTGCTCCTTGTCCACTTCTACCAACACCGGTTGGGGAGGCCAGTTGTTGCAATAGAACACCCCGCCACCCAGGAACTTCACGAACCAGGGCCAATGCGTGTTCTTATCATTGTAAGCGGCGGCGTGGAAGCCTACCCATCCGCCGCCATTCTCCATATACTGCTCAAAGGCAGCACGCTCGGCTTTGCTGCCGGGGGATGTATTGAGCATCACCACCACGTTGTATTCTTTCAGTTTCTCATAGGGATATTTCGAGAAGTCGGTGGTGATGTCCAGAATGAAACCGTCGCCGTAATTGAGCTTCTTGAAAAAGCGGACGGCTTGTTCGGCAAACTGTACATGCGCTTCTTCCGCTTGCTCCGTATAATAAATCAGCGCTTTGAAGCGGGGAGCTTTGGCGTAGTTTGCCGGATAACCTTCGGGAGCCTGCGCATGAACCAAGAGTGCACAAGCGGTAAATAATAGGACAAGATAGAGTTTAATGGTGTTCATAGCATATTGTTTTATGTGATTACTAATTTCATTCTTCATATTCAGCCACGAGCGACAACCACTTTCCCGCCGAAGTCACCCACACCTCTTTATAACAGGCGTTATTGGTCTGCGGCCAGTAAGGAATGTCGTCATTGCCCAGGGTGCGGATACCGACCGGCATTTCTCCCGTCATCTCTCCGCTGGAGAAACTGTTCATCTGCGGATAGTTGCGGCCTTCGCCGTAGATGAGCGACTGCCCGAAAGGATTCTTGCCGACAGTCCAGTACAGTTGTTCCCGACCGATGTCGAGCAGTTCCTTATCCTTCAGGAACTTGCCGCAGATGGCGGCGGACTTGCCGGTGGACAGATGGATGGCGGTATTGCCGTTGAAGATGTTGAACCATACGGGGAAACGCTTCACGTAATGCTCGTCGTCCAGCCGTACGCCCCGTCTTATCTGCTCCGTGTACAGTTCCTTCGCGTTCGCGGGCGGAAAGAGGTGCAGGGCGAAGAAGTTGGCGCTGTCCTTGTATTCTTCCGTATGATAAACTCCGCCGGGCAACATACCGTAAGGGCGGGTGTAGCGCATCAGCCCTTTCAGGTAGTTGCCATACAGGCGGATGGAGCGTGCCCATCGGGGGTAGTCGGGATGCTCCGGTTGTGTCTCGCACAGCAGGCTGATGGCTTGCATGTAGATCTGCTCGCGCGACTGGTGTATGTAGTGTACGATTGACTGTCTGTTTTTATCGCGGTAGAAGAATCCGCACGTGCCTGCTTCGTCTTTCAGCGGTTCGGTGCGCTGGCAGTCCAGTGTGTAGCGGATGTAGCGGGCGGCTATCTCGGCATACCGGGGCTTCTTCGTCAGCTTGTATAGCTGGCTTGCCGACCACGAAACGGTTGCCATATACTGGCTTTTGGAAGTGTTGTAGCTATGCTCGTAGGGTTGCAGGAACGTGTCGAATCCGTCTCTGTCGAACTTCTCCATTGCCAGCGCAAAGTCTTCTTCGGCCACTTTCACCAGGTATTCCTGCAACATGGGGTCGTGCTGGAGTGTCATCGAGGCATAGGCCTCGTACCCGGCATAGAGGAAGTTGTCGAAGGCAAGGTTCTGCACACGCACGGTCGAGATGTCGTCGAGCGTATTGAACACTCCGTCTTGCCAGATAAGCAGCCCCATGCTGCTGGCACGATACCCGTCGCCGTAGCGGTTCTTCAGGATAAATTCCAGTCCCCATTCCGCTTCTTCCAGCAGGCGGGCGGCAAGGGCGGGATTCCTGTCTTTCTGTGTGTGGTAGGCTTCGAGCAGGGAGAAGGTCACGTCTCCCGTCTGAAGCGTCTGTTGCGAGAGGTCGCCCGCATCATGCCATCCGCCGCAGTAGGGGATGCTGCGGTCGCCGTGCCGGGACATCAGGTCGGTGTGGCAAGTGCCGTGCTTGCCGGGGACGGGATATCCGCAACGCTGGCAGAAAATGAAATTCAGCACCTTCCATTGCGAATCTTCCCAGATTCTGTCGCCGATGCGGAAGAGCGGGGTCAGCATAGCGCCCACTTTCAGTCGATACATGCCGGGGTGGTCGAAAGCTGTAAAGTCCAGGAGGCCGAAGCGCCCGAGGGTCGTTGCTTCCTCCCGGATGCTTCCTTCGTAAACGGTTTGTCCGCTTGCGGAGTGCAGCAACTGAAAGCGCTTGCCTTTATATAGATTGTAGTTTGTGTTGACAATGGCTGTCTTGGGACTGTTCAGGGCATATCCTGTGGTGGAATAGATAATCTTGCCGTCGGCAGGCGTCCACCCGCTTACCTTTTCGGGCTCTCTCACCGTTTGCAGCCGGAGGTTGTCGAGGTAGTAGACGGCAGAATCTCCCGTAGTGCGGTCTTTCCCCTTCAGTGCCGTGCTGAAGCTGATTTCCATCACCTTGTCTCGCTGGTATTCATCTATTTCGAGGAAACAATGGTTCCACTCTTTGTTTACCAGGTTGATGAGGTGCGAGCCGGAAGGCGGGTTGTAACCTGGTTTGGGCGTGGTGGAGGCATTGACAAACGTAAGGTTCATATTGACGATGCGTGCGCCGTCGCAGTCGGGATAGATGGAGAAGGCAATCCGGTTATACTTTTCCAGATTGGCTCCGCCCAAGTGGTAAGTGACGCCGCTGTTGCCATAGGTGGCATAGTCCGGGTCGGATGGCGAACCGGTGGCGCGCTTTCCGGTGAAAGTGGGAAATTGCAGTTTGATGCTTCCCTTTCCCGAGATGGTTTTGTCGGGGCAGAAGGATATGCTTCCCCAGCCGGAATGTTCCCAGCCCTCGATGCCTGCCGAGGGGGTGAGAGGGACGCTCTGCAATATTTCTTTCTTCCGGGCGTTGGCTTCAAAAGAGTTTTCGGTATTCACGGGCAGGGGCTGATGTATCAAGCCGCTTTCGTAAAGTTGCTTTTCCAGCAGCGAGTCTTGCGTCAGGCGCACCTGACTGTAAGCCCTGCCTGTGAATAGAAGAAGCAATATGAATAAAGTCTTTCTCATTTTACCGGGTTTAAAGTTAACCTTTGTTTGGTCGATGCAAGGTTAGCCATTATCCGGCAAAGTGAGGTTTGATAATTACCATAAATGCTTTAAAAACTGTCTAAAGTGCAGGAAAAGATAGAATCTGAACCCGTCACGATGTATTTTAAACTTGCGGGGAGTTTTCCTTCCGGGCTTTTCTTATCTCCTGTTCTATTTCCTTGATTTGCTTGTCATAGAAGTCTGCCGCCATGGCAAACTGCCTTCCGCTTTGGGACAGGAAGGTGATGCACTCCATCAGTTGGGCAGTCTGTTGCATGGTTCGGGTGAAATTTACTGTGCCGTCATAGGTATGCATGTAGAGGGCGAGACTCTTATATAGAATAGGTATATATTGGGCCCACGGAAGTTCCAGGCGGGTGTGCATTTCTTTCATGTACTTCAGTTTCCGGTGCAGGTAGTGAAGGTGTCCCTCGCTGTTTGAGGTGTTCCCGAAACTCTCGCATATCCGACGCGCTTCTTCTTGGAAGAAGATCTCAGACAAATAGTCTTTCTTTTCTGTTTCATTCATGATGTATAGCATTTTAGTAGGCGAAAAAAAAAGCGGTTCCGCCTGTCCCGTTGCTATACATCATTCCTACGAAGTGCAGAGGGCACATTAATGCTCCTCACGGGGGTACGAAACCGCATATCGTCAAGAGGTGCAGGCATAATAATGCCTGCATCCAATGAGAAGCTGGTTTGACCACTTCGTATTTACAATGTATAGCGCTGCAAAGATACTACTAATTTTGATTAACCCGATATCTCTCCCTCCTTTTTCTTACTTGTTCTCCCGTTCAAGTATATAATTCAGCTTATACTATCTGTCATTATTGTATTGTTTCACTGTTTGGAACTGATGTCGGAACTGAGTAATACTATAATTAAGAGTATCGATACCAGCCTTCACCATTCATCTTCACCTCTTTTCTTGCTTATATACAGAACGTTATGGGTGAAGACCGGTATAAGCATCCCGCTGTCAAAATATTCCAGTGAGTACTGCCTTCACCGGCTTTCACCATAGGCAAAAGTTTTTTTCCCAGTAGGCAAAAAATATTTTCCCAATAGGCAAATAACTTCTTCATGACAGACGCAAGCCTCTGTCATGACGGACACTTGTGGCTGTCGTCTTGAACACAAGCCTCTGTCGTCTTGGAAGCATGTGTCTGTCAGGCTGGACATTTGTGTTTGTCAAGAGCAAAAAAAGGGCGAAAGCCCCGAAAGACTTCCGCCCTTAAACTGAAATGATAAAAAAATAAAAAAGAAAAAATGAGATTAAGAGTTTAGTGCCTGTTCGATGTCGGCGATGATGTCATCGGCATTCTCGATGCCTACCGAGAAACGAATCAGGTCGGGACGTACACCGGCTGCCATCAGTTGCTCGTCAGAGAGCTGACGGTGGGTGTGGCTGGCAGGATGCAACACGCAGGTACGCGCGTCGGCCACGTGGGTGACGATGGCGGCCAGCTTCAGGGAGTCCATAAACTTGATGGCTACCTCGCGGCCTCCCTTCAGTCCGAAGGTGACTACGCCGCACGAACCACCGGGCATGTACTTCTGAGCCAGGTCGTAGTATTTGTCGCCCGGCAGACCACAGTAGTTCACCCATGCCACACGGTCGTTCTGCGAAAGATATTCAGCTACGGCCTGTGCGTTCTTGCAGTGCTGGGGCATACGCAGGTGCAGCGTCTCCAGACCGATGTTCAGCAGGAACGCGTTCTGCGGAGACTGGATGCTGCCCAGGTCACGCATCAGTTGGGCGGTGGCTTTGGTGATATAAGCCATCTTGCCGAAGGATTTCGTATAAGTCAGCCCGTGGTATGACTCGTCCGGAGTGCACAGTCCGGGGAACTTGTCGGCATGGGCGTCCCAGTCGAAGTTGCCGCTGTCCACAATGGCGCCGCCCACGCTCGTGGCATGGCCGTCCATGTACTTGGTGGTGGAGTGCACCACGATGTCGGCGCCCCACTCGAAGGGACGGCAGTTGATGGGGGTGGGGAAGGTGTTGTCCACAATCAGGGGCACACCGTGACGGTGGGCGATGCGGGCGAATTTCTCGATGTCCAGCACTTCCAGTGTGGGGTTGGAAATCGTTTCGCCGAACAGGGCTTTGGTGTTGGGACGGAAAGCTGCCGAGATTTCTTCTTCCGATGCGTCGGGATTGACGAAGGTAACATCTACGCCCAGCTTCTTCATCGTTACGCCAAAGAGGTTGAATGTACCGCCGTAGATGGTGGACGAGCATACGAAGTGGTCGCCTGCCTGGCAGATGTTGAAGATGGCATAGAAGTTGGCAGCCTGTCCGCTGGACGTCAGCATGGCAGCCACACCGCCTTCGAGGGCAGCTATCTTGGCGGCAACGGCGTCGTTCGTCGGGTTTTGCAGGCGGGTATAGAAATAACCGTTGTCTTCGAGGTCGAACAGGCGCGCCATTTGCTCGCTGGTGTCATATTTGAAGGTGGTACTTTGGTAGATGGGGAGTACGCGGGGTTCTCCCTTCTTGGGAGTCCATCCTGCTTGTACGCAAAGCGTTTCCGGCTTAAGTTGTTTTGCCATAATGCTATCTGTTTTATAGTTTCTTATCAATTAACGAAGTTATCGCCGCAAAAGTACGGAAAATAATGTAAATTTGTCCGCAGATTAGGGAAAATACTGTGAAATGATAAATAGAACTCGATTATTACTCTTATTCTTTCTGCTTTTTCTGCCCTTGGCTGCGATGGCGCAGCAGGAGCGGGCAACGCCGAAATCCGGTGAAGGCATTTCCGCTTTCCTGGAGCGGAACGGGCGTGCGGGGAAGGCTTACTATAAGGAATTTCTGAAACTGAACGCGAACCGCCTGCGTGGAAAAGAAGAATTACGGTTGGGAGTGAAGTATGTGCTGCCCCCGTTGACAGCCGGTAAGAAAGCGGCGGACGGAAAAGGAGGAAAAGACGGAAAAGACGAAGAAGCAGTCCGGACGGGCGGCAAGGGAAAGAAGTTTGTCAACGAACCGCTGTTCGGGAAGGAACTCGCCCGGGTGGAGGTTACTTCCAACCGCCTGCGGGGCGCTTGTTTCTATGTAGTCAGCGGACATGGCGGACCAGACCCCGGAGCCATCGGCAAGGTGGGTAAACGGGAACTGCACGAAGACGAATACGCTTATGACGTAGCCCTGCGCCTCGCCAGAAACCTGATGCAGGAGGGTGCGGAGGTGCACATCGTGATTCAGGATGCCAAGGATGGCATCCGCGACGAGGCTTACCTATCCAACAGCAAGCGGGAAACCTGCATGGGCGCTGCCATCCCTCTGAACCAGGTGGAACGTCTGAAACAGCGTTGCGCCAAAATCAACGAACTTTACCGGAAAGACCGGAAGACCCATAAATATTGCCGTGCCATCTTCCTGCACGTGGACAGTCGCAGCAAGAGTGCGCAGACGGATGTCTTCTTCTATCATGCGCCCAAGAGCGTACTGGGCAAGAAACTGGCGGTGACCATGAAGGAGACTTTTGAGTCGAAATACGGCAAGCATCAACCCAACCGTGGGTTTGAGGGAACGGTGAGCGCACGAAACCTCTATGTCCTGCTCAATGCTTCGCCCACCGCTGTGTTTGTGGAACTGGGAAATATCCAGAACACCTTCGACCAGCGCCGTTTTGTCATCAGTTCCAACCGTCAGGCGTTGGCGAAGTGGATGATGGAGGGGTTTATTGCAGATTACAAGCGAGCGAAGTAAACTGTGACTTTCCCGCGTCCTGCGTGCTTGAAAGATATTTCTTTAAAGATTTGCGGACGGCTTCGGGGAAGGAGATTTCTTGTGCGTCACGACCACCGTCACGGCAGCCAGGATAAGCGCGACGCCGACGGCACTGTTCCACGTAAAGCTCTCCTTGAATACCCAATAGCCGATGACTACGGCCGTCAGTGGTTCCAGTGCTCCGAAGATGGAGGTCAGGGTGGGGCCGATATATTTGATAGCCTTCACCAGGGTGATGTTGGAAATGGCGGTGGCGGGCAATGCCAGTCCCAGGATGTTCAGCCACAGACCACCTTCGGTTGCAAGGCGTATTCCTCCCGTCAGGCATCCGCCGATGATGAAGAACAGTGCGCCCAGTCCCATCACATAGCAAGTCAGCGGGGTGGAGGGAATGCTTGCCGCACGGCTTTTGCGCACTCCGATAATATATCCGGCGTAGAAGAAGACGGAGCATACGGCGGCTATCAGTCCCGTCGTGGTATTGCCGCCCTCGAAGTCAATCTCTCCCGTAGACAGGAGTCCGGCACCGATTAGCGAGACGAATACGGCAAAGAGGATGGAGAAGGATTTCTTCTCTCCAAAGAAACACATCATGACAAGCGCCACTGCCAGCGGGTACATGAAGTGGATGGTAGACGCCACTCCGCTTGCTATATGCTGGTAGGCGATGATAAGGCTGAACGAAGTGGCTGCGCGGAACAGGCTCAGCACGAAGACCGCCGCCCAGTCTTTCCTGCCGATACGGAAGGATTCGCCTCTGCACAGCCCGAACAGGATTAAGGCAAGGGAAGCGACTCCCCAACGATAAGACAACACTTCGAAAGAAGTGAACCCCGCCATCAGCAGGGATATGGAGAAAAACGGCGCTAACCCGAACGTGGACGAGGACAGGGCCGCATAAATAAAACCTTTTACCGAAACGTTTTGCATCTTTCTTTCTTCTTTCTCTCTGAACACTTTTATCATTTGTTTGTTTTGCATAACGAAGTGCAAAAATAGCAAATTAAGTTTTTGAGTTTATAAGTTGGTGAGTTTATAAGTTCTTAAGTTGATGAGTTTTTTAGTTTATAAGTTCCTGGCGGCGTGTGTTTCTTATAAGCGAAAGAACTTATAAACTGAAGAACTTACCCCAACTCAAAAACTAAAGGACTAAAGAACTTAAAAACTCAAAAACTTAAAAACTCACCAACTTATAAACTCAAGAACTTAAAAACTCAAAAACTCAAACCTATGGGAAAGAAGAATGTAATGTTTATGGTAGCCCTTGCCGCTCTCTTCATGTCGGCTTCATGCAGCAACGGAACACGGAAGAATTCGGCGGAAGCCTATTCGGCAAAAGAAGTGGAACAGGCTGGGCAGATGGAAAAGTATTACGATACTTCGCTGGAAGTGTTGCGGAAGGTTGTGCCGGAGAAAAGCATCAACTCCGTGCTGGAGTTCATGGAGCAGGAAGACGTGAAGCCCGTGCCTGCCCCCCTCGTCCCTCCGGTCTACTCGCAGAAAGACTCCGCTTTCGTCGTCAATCCCGGAGACTATTTCGACGAAGAAACCCGCCGGAACCTGATACAAAGCTATACGAAGCTGTTCAAGACCCGGAAACTGTTTTATGCCAATTACGACCGTTATCTTTCCTTGCTGAAGGCGAACGATAAGGCGGAAGCCGATAAAATCCTGCCCGTCAATTATCAGTTGAGCGTGGACCTGTCGGAGTACAAGGAAAATATCCTCGATATGCTGACTCCCTTCATGGACGACGCCCAGTCCGTCCTGCTGAATGACAACCCGATGAAAGAACAACTGCTGTACATGAAGCGGATGACCGCCACGATGCACAGCATACTCTACCTGTGCAAGCGCAAGCCCGCACCCGACATGGCCCGGCTGGATATGAAGCTGATGAAGCTGGTGATTCAACTGGACATCGCCAGACGTCTGCCTGCCGTGGAAGGCCATCCTCAGGAGATGAAAGAGTTTCAGGACTTTCTGGAAGACGTGGAGAACTTTATCAAAGACGTGCAGCACATCAAGTCCGAAGAACGATTCAATGAGGAAGACCTCGCCGCACTTGAAAAGTATGGCGTAAGCCTCGACTAAGCCCCGTGACTGGGACAGGCGGCGTTACTTCACGTCCGGATGCCTCTGCAACCACTTCACCGCATACCAGCAGGTGGCTTTCGGTTTCCATCCTTGCTCCTCCGCATATTCATAAGCCCTTCTGACAAGGGCGGAAGCGATGCCTCGCCCCTCGATGGGAGGAGGAACAATGGTGTGGAGGATATCCAGGCTGCCATCTTGCAACCGATACTCGACATAAGCGGTATGCCCTTCTACTTCGATGGTGAACAGGCAACGCTCCGGATTGTGGTGGATAATGTAGTCCATACGTTTTTTCCTTTCTTTGTTGAATGTCTGCAAGTTCGGAAAAAACGGGCGGATTAACAAGGAATTTAATGAAAAATGAAAAAGGAAAAATGAAAAGTGGGGGGAGGAACACGGAGGCACGGAGACACAGAGATTTTTTATTGAAAACTTTAAAAGCTCTGTGTCTCTGCGCCTCTGTGTCAGTCTTTACAATTTCGCACTAACTACCGCTCACTCCACCGGGATATAAATCTCGGTCAGCAACTCTTCGGGTGCTGTATCGGCAGGATTGTTCAGATAGCGTTCGGCGCTGGGCTCATCCCTTAGCGTGCATTCCATCTCCGGAATGTACTTTCCGTAAATGGTGTCGTAGACGCCTTGCAGATGTTCGTAAGAACCCTTGTACAAAAAGACGGCGTAGCGGCCGGCGGGGAGTGTCTTGAAGCCGATGTCTCCTTTGGGCGTGACGGCTTCGGGTACCACCATACAGACGTCAGTGCGCAGCTTGTCGGCGGGTGTCACCTTGGGGTCGTCGTGATAGATGCAGTAGGGCATCACTTCGCCCTGCGGCAGCTTCTGTTCGTGCACAAACTGGCATAGACGCATCCAGGCGGCGCAATAATCATTCATTTTATAGTCCCCAAACAGGCGGAGGTAAATCACATTACGGGCGGGAACTTCTTTTACTTCCCGTTTCAGTTCCAGATCCGGGCGGATATTTGCTGGTTTCATAATTACAAAGTTTTTATTGTTACGATATTCCAATGGCGATATGCCGTAGAATTGCTTGAAAACCTTCGACAGCGAGGAAGGCGAGGAATATCCGATGCGATAGGCGATGTCGGCTATCGGCAAGTCGGAGTATCGCAACAAGCGGGCCGCGGCTTCGGTACGTGTCCGGACGATAAACGTGCCGATGGGCTCGCCCAGAAAAGCCTTCATGATGCGGTGAAAGTAAAAGGGAGAGAAATGGGATATCCTGGCCAGGGATTTCAGGTCAATCTCTTCTCCGAGGTGCAGGTTGATGTAATCCACCACTGCATTGACGCACTTTTGATACTCTTCTTGGGTTGTCTTCTTGGTTTCCATATTTTCTTTTGGCTTAATCACGCTGCAAAATTACAAGGAAAAGGGATAGGAGACTTGTCCGATGTTGCTATATTTGCAGCCGGTTCCATTTTTGCAGGCTCCGGATGGTTGGCCGACAAGCTTGGAAAACTTAAATTATTTCAGTATGACCAAAGAAACCGAACTGCAACTGCGGGCATGGGCAAGAGAGTATCATTGCATCCGCTTTATAGAAAATGACCCGGTACAGTTTCCGCATCGCTATTCCCTGAAGCAGGATATCGAAATCAGCGGACTGCTCACCGCCCTGATGAGCTTCGGCAATCGCAAGCAGATATTGAAGAAGGCGGAGGAACTGCACCGGCTGATGGGCGACTCGCCCCATCGGTACGTGCTGTCACGCCGGTGGACGCAGGACTTTCTGCCGACAAACCGCAACAGCTTCTACCGGATGCTTTCGTATGCAGACTTTTATGGCTTTTTTGCCCGGCTCTATGATGCCTATTCCTGTTTCGGGAGCTTGGAAGACGCTTTGTTGCAATATCCCGGCATTCCGATGGAGAGGCTTTGCGCCTTTCTGGAGGTTTCTGCCAAGAGTCCGCAGAAGAAGTTGAATATGTTTCTGCGCTGGATGATTCGGAGAGATTCGGAAGTGGACTTCGGCATCTGGCAGCGTTTCGACTGCCGCGAGTTGGTGATTCCGCTGGATACCCATGTCTGCCGGGTGGCTTATTTGTTGGGGCTTACCGATACGGAAACTTTTTCGCTGAAGAATGCCCGCCACATCACGGCAGCCCTGGCGGAGATATTTCCGGATGACCCTTGTCTGGGGGATTTCGCGCTGTTCGGGAGTGGGGTGAACGGGGTGGTGTAGACGCTTGATGGGAGGAAAGGAGGTAGGGGAGTTAAAGGAGTTAGAGGAGTTAGAGGAGTTAGAAGGAGTTAAAGGAGTTAAAGGAGTTAGCGCTTCGCTTAGGAGTTAAAGCTCGATAGTTCGGCTAATCATAAGGAAATCATAAGCAGGAGTATTGAGCTTTAACTCCTCTAACTTCTTCTAACTCCTCTAACTCCTTTATTTTCCTACTCCTTAAGAGCCTCTACCACTTTCTGTATCATCGTCCTGATGTTATTTTCATCCTGGGCGGTGTAAAAGTTGCCGTCGGTTTCAGAAGGATTGTCGGTGGCTTCTGCGTTACGGATAGCCGGTTTCGCCAAGGGATGCACGGCGACTTTCTTGCCACGGGAGATTCCGGTAAGGTCGAACATCATGGCGGCGGCGCAATGGCCAATCATGATTTTCCCTTTCTCGCCGAAAGCTTTGATGACTTCCAGCATCGTGACGTTGTATGGCTTGTCCGCATTCTGCTGGAATACGGGGACGGCATCGCCGCAAGCGAACACCAGCGCATCGTATTCATCCTCGTGTCCTTTCAAGTGGGCTACCACATCATCGGCAATGAGGGTGATGCCGGAGTTGGTCTTGATTTCCTTGCTGTCTGCCACTGCATACACCTTATAATATATACCATTCTCGAAAAACGCTTCCAAATACTGGAACAATCCCGAACCGTTTACCGGGTTCACTGCTAAAACTGCTACTTTCTTTGCCATAATCTTTGTTTGTTTTAAGTTCCGCAAGTCCGGCTTTCCGGTGGACAAGGTACTTTGTTCTCTACCTCCTTGTCCACCGCTCGACCAAGGCTTGCGAAAGTTGAGTTAATATTTAAATGAAACAATAGTTATTATCAGTAAGTTTATTACTTTTGTGGCGTAAAGGTAGTCCGCCTGTTCGGAATAAACAACAACTTACCTGGATGTTAGATAGTTACAGCCATGTTACTATCGTTGTAGTTCAACCGTTTAGAAAGAGTTAAAAAATGGAAAACTTTCATCACACCGGCAGTTGCCCCATACGCGATGTGCTGGGAAAATTGGGCGATAAGTGGACGATGCTTATCCTGATTACACTGAAGGCTAACGGCACGATGCGTTTCGGCGATATACAGAAAGCCATCGGCGACATCTCCCAACGTATGCTGACGGTCACGCTCCGCTCGCTGGAGACGGACGGACTGATTGTCAGGAAGGTATATGCCGAAGTTCCGCCCCGTGTGGAGTATAGTCTGACGGAGACGGGAGGTAGCCTGATGCCGCATATCGAGTCGTTGGTGGGCTGGGCGCTGGAGCACATGGACGATATACTGGAACGGAGGGGTGCATAAACAATAAGAATTCCGATTCTTATGAACCGGAATTCTCACATCACGAAATTTACATTCGGGAGAGGTTATTCTTTTACAGCTTCCCCTTTTTCGTTCAGAATCGCTACTGTTTCCACACCATCTTCACCGGCAAGAACAAGCTTGTAGGTTTTCGCTCCATCCTTTTCCTTCACATAGGCTTCTTTTACCGTAGAGCCTTTGTAATCTTTCGCCAAAGTTTCCAGAACTGCTTGCGGCAATTCTTCCGGATTCATCTTAACGAATTCGTCTTGGGGAGTCTGCACTTCTGCTACGGTTGCGGCCGAACCGTTTACTTCCTGTGCCAATACTACCGAACTTCCTGTTGCCAAAATCATGGCTACTGCTACTAATACCTTTTTCATAACTCTTAGTTTTTAAATGATTATAATTGGCAATCTTACCAACACTGATTATAAGACAAAAAGGATGCCAAGGTCGGACTTGTTTGTGTAACAGGTTGATTTATAACGGTGTGTCTGCGAAATGCGGCAACCCTGTCCTTTCCGCTTGTGTAGAATGTTGTAGAACGGAGTAACACATCTGGGGAATAAATACCCAAAGGCATGACCGAGTTCTTATTTATTCTATCTACATTTGCGGTATACGTTTTAGTTTTGCCTCATGAAACTCTCAGTTTCGGCTGGTGAAACTGGCAGTTTTGGCTGGTGAAACTCCCAGTTTTCCCCGGTGAAACTCACAGTTTCGGCTGATGAAACTCTTCGTTTCCCCTGGCGAAACTATTTCCTGTATTCCAAACAAATATCCCCTCTTTTGAGTTATAGACAGAGATATGAAACGAATAATATTTATTTTTGCAGCTATAATCAATTGCCTGGCGTGTTCCGGTCAGCCCGGAGGGCAGGCAGAAAGGAAATCAGATATGAAACCAACGAAAGAAATCTATCTGGCAGGAGGATGTTTTTGGGGAACAGAACATTTCCTGAAGCAAATAGAAGGGGTGGAATCCACCCAAGTGGGGTATGCCAACGGAAACATTCCTCATCCTACCTACCAGCAAGTATGTACCGGCACCACGAACTTTGCCGAAACCGTCCAGGTGACTTACGACCCGGCTAAAGTGGACTTGCCGTTCCTTATCGACCTTTATTTTAAGACGATTGACCCCACCAGCCTGAACCGGCAGGGGAATGACCGCGGTACCCAGTACCGGACAGGTATCTACTACACGGATTCTGCCGACTTGCCCGTCATCCGTCAGACCGTAGACCGTCTGGCTGCCGGCTATACTCGTCCGTTGGCCGTTGAAATCAAACCTCTGGAGAATTTCTATCCGGCAGAGGAGTATCATCAGGACTACCTGGATAAGAATCCCGGCGGCTATTGCCACATCGACCCTTCCCTGTTCGACCTTGCCCGCAAGGCGAAGATGGGCAAGAAAGCCGGTGTTTACCGCAAGCCGGACGATGCCACCTTGCGCTCGCGCCTCACCGAGGAACAGTATGCCGTCACCCGCAAGAATGCCACCGAGCCTCCTTTCCGCAATGCCTACTGGGACGAGTACCACCCCGGCATCTATGTGGATATCACAACGGGCGAACCCTTGTTCGTCTCTACCGACAAGTTCGATTCGGGTTGCGGCTGGCCCAGTTTCTCCAAGCCGATTGACCGTAAGCTCATTCAAGAGAAAGTAGATACTTCGCACGGCATGGTGCGTACGGAAGTCCGGAGCAAAACGGGCGACGCACACCTCGGCCATGTCTTTACGGACGGTCCGGCGGACAAGGGCGGAATGCGCTATTGCATCAACAGTGCCTCGCTACGCTTCATCCCTAAGGACAAGATGGAGGCGGAAGGGTATGGAGAGTATCTGGATTTGGTGAAGTGACGGAAGGGGGGATAGTTAACACTTCTGCGGATTGTTGCTTCTGAATGAATTAATGATTATATTTACCGCAAATTCTACGGAAAATATGAACTCAATCTATCTGTGGCAACAAAAAGACTGGCCGCATTTTATGTGGGATGATACAAAGCTATCCTTTAAATTGGGAAGGGTCCGGAGCCTGCAAGGTAAGCTTGTAGGCCGGATGAGTGCACTCGGTTTTGAACTAAAGAATAATGCCATGCTTGATGCGCTTACGGCTGACATTACCAAATCATCGGAAATAGAAGGGGAGTGGTTGGATGCGGAGCAGGTGCGCTCTTCCGTGGCGCGTCATCTGGGTATAGAAACGGAGGGATTGCCCGAAGCAGACCGTTATGTGGACGGGGTAGTACAAGTTATGATTGATGCCACCCAAAACTATATGCAGCCCTTGACGGCCGAACGCTTATTCAACTGGCACGCAGCTTTGTTCCCCACAGGACGGAGCGGAATCTATAAGATAACGGTTGCCGACTGGCGTCAAGGTTCGGAACCGATGCAAGTCGTATCCGGCGCAATGGGGAAAGAGAAGATACATTATCAGGCTCCTGATTCGGAAGAGGTCCCACGTCAGATGAAACTGTTCCTGGAATGGGCAAACGATAACCGGAGGATAGATCCGGTGTTGAAAGCGGCCATTGCCCACCTATGGTTCATCACTATTCACCCGTTCGACGACGGAAATGGACGTATATCCCGTACCATAACCGATCTATTCCTGGCTCGTGCGGATGAAATGCCGCATCGTTTCTATAGTATGTCCGCCGAAATACGCAGACAGCGTAAGAGCTATTATGAGGTATTGGAGAAGACTCAAAAAGGCAGTGTGGATATAACCGGCTGGCTTGAATGGTTTCTTGATTGCCTGGAAGCGGCATTATTGGAAACCGAGAAATCAATTACTACTGTGTTGCAAAAGGCGACCTTCTGGGATAAGTTTCGGTTGGTCTCAATGAATGAGCGACAAGTAAAGATGGTGAATTTGCTTTGGGATGGTTTTGATGGGAAATTGACTTCCTCCAAATGGGCGAAGATTACGAAATGTTCTCCTGATACTGCCTTGCGCGACATACAAGACTTGATAAATAAAGGCGCACTACGTAAAACGGATGAGGGAGGGCGAAGCACCGGTTATGAACTCTTTCTATGATTCTTTATTTGCATTATCGCTTTCTTTCCCGTCATGCGGAGATTAAACGCTCTATTCGCCGCAAATTCTGCGGAGAATAGAACGTTTATTATCGCTGAGAGCAACAAAATATGTATTTTTTTCGGGCAATCTCTTGACTCGTCCCTTAGGGCAGGACTTATCTTTGCACCATAAACAAATTGCGCAAGAGTTTATGAAAAGTAAAATGAAGTTTAAAATCGGAGAGTTTTCCAAACTTTGCCAAGTGACAGTCAAGACGCTTCGCCACTACGAGGAGATAGGATTGCTGATACCTGTTGAAGTGGACGAATGGACAGGGTATCGGTATTACGACATCAGTCAGCTTCGGCGGATGAATCGGATTGTTTACCTCAAACAGTTGGGGCTCAGCCTGGAGGAAATAGGCGAATTGTTTGCCGATGGCAAAGAATTTCCCGACGCCCGGCTCCTGAAGATGAAAATCGAGCAGTGTAGGGGTGAAATCAATCGCTTGCAGTGGCGCCATTCTGAACTTGTCAAATTGGAAAACTTGCTCCATAAACAAGAAAACGTTATGGAAAAAGTATTTAAGAAGTCTCTTCCGTCCAGAATCTTTGCAACGCATCGCCGTAAGATAGATTCTTATCAGGAACTGTTCAACCTCTGCCCCAACATCATCGGCCCTGAAATGTATCGGCTGGGCTGTGAATGTCCCGCACCGGAGTATTGCTTTACGATGGAACACAACGAAGAGTACGGAGTGGATATCGATATCGAGTATTTTGAGGCGGTGGCCGAGCGCAAGGAAGACTCGGAGCTGATTAAGTTCAAAGAACTTCCCGAAGTCCCTGTGGCCCTTTGTGTCAACCACTATGGCGCCTATGAAAAGATGCCCGACACCTTTGCGGAGCTTTTTGCTTATGCCGAGGCTAACGGGTACGAAGTCATTGACCGTCCGCGGTTTTGCCATATCGACGGCATCTGGAACAAGGATACGGTAGATGAGTGGCTGACGGAAATCCAGTTGCCCATCAAGTCGTCCTAATCCGGACTTCCGGCTACGGAAGGCTTGTCCGGGTTGCTGCGCCAATCGGTTTCGCTATTAAGAAAATTCCCGGAAAGAGATTCTCCTTCCGGGAGTTTATGCTGAACTGGAAAGTCTGTCCTTCAACTGTGCAGCTTCATTCCCATATAAATCCCGATGCAATAAGGTATCAGCCAGATGAGCCACACAATAATACTGAACCGATTGAAATGTTCTTTCGCTTTGGCAGAACCTTTATAATAGGTCCAGGTAGCCCACATGGCATGGATAAACATCAGTATAATGGCAAGCATCCCGGTAATCGTATGCACCTCGTCATGCAGGTGTGTGAGGTGGGCGATGTGTTCCATCAGCGTGGTACCTACGGCATCGGCACATAGCCCTAAGAAAAAGAATACGAGATGCCACTTCTTTAATGTTTTCTGAATCCGTTCGTCCCATACACCGATGGTATAGAATACTAATGCGGAGGAAATCACACAGATAGCCGCTATCAGAAAATGAATATCTACTTGATTGAAAGTTTCCATAAGTCCGGTTTTTCATTATAACAAACCTGTTTATAGAAAGTTTCCGGCGGCTCACTCTGAGGCTTTCCTCTCCTTGTCAATCGTCGATGTCAATCACTCTCATCTTCGAGTCGAAGGTAATCTCCCAACGATTGGACAGCTTCACTTCATATTCCTTATTGTCCCGTTCAATCTGAAGAATCTTTGCATCCGGATAGTTCGTTTTTACATACGCTTTGATTGCTTCCGGAACAATCTGTGCAGGAACTTCACTCTGCCGGCATTGCACCTCCGTCCATTCCCCTGCCTTGTCAAACTCCACTTTCTCGCCGTTAGCGAACATCACGTCGTAGCTCTTGTAGAACAGTTCCGATTCCTGCTTTGCCAGCGCTACCTTCTGTCCCTTAAAATAGGTGTTGATAAACGTCTGCGCCTTTGCCGGAAGTTGGTTCACTTGTATCGGCTTATCATTGTCTGCCATCACCATTGTGTGCGCTGCAAACATACAAACTAACATCATTACTAACTTTTTCATACTTCTTTATTTTTAATGATTAATACTAATTGGTTTCTGTGTTGCAAAGATGGGGAGGGAATCTGGAAAGAATTGGGAATAGCTATAAATAACTATTTTCTTCTTTCTCCTTTCTCCCTACCTTTGCCCCAAAATCAACAAACAATGGTAGAAATAATAGATTTAGCTACAAGAAACCAACAGAAAGCGTGGGAAGTGATTCGCAAGACAGATGTCATTAATATCTGGAAGTCGATAGGGGCGGAGATCAATTTGGTAGGGTCATTGAGAATGGGGCTGCTGGTGAAGCACCGGGATATTGATTTCCATATCTATTCGTCCGCCATTACTCCTGCTGATAGTTTTCGGGCAATGGCGAAGCTGGCAGAAAACACATCGATGAAGAGGATAGAGTATGTCAATCTGCTGGATACGCAAGAGGCATGTCTGGAGTGGCATGGCTGGTATGAAGACGAAGAACATGAACTTTGGCAGTTGGACATGATTCATATACTGAAAGGTTCTCGCTATGATGGATATTTTGAGAAAATGGCGGAGCGGATTACTGCCGCATTGACGGACGAGACAAGGAATGCGATTCTAAAACTGAAATACGAAACTCCTGAAACAGATAAAATAATGGGAGTGGAATATTATCAGGCGGTGATTCGGGACGGGGTGCGGAGCTATGAGGAATTGAAAGAATGGAAATGGCAACATCCGGTGACGGGTATCATCGAGTGGATGCCTTGATATGCCGGTCACTTATCGGAATATCTGGCAAACGGCTTATCCCATACTTCTCAGCCTTTTGGTAGAGCAATTTATCGGCATCACTGATACTGCTTTCCTTGGACATTTGGGGGAAGTGGAACTTGCGGCTTCCGCTTTGGCGGGAGTCTGCTATCTGATACTCTACGTCATAGGTTCCGGTTTTGGGGTCGGCTTGCAGATATTGATTTCCCGGTTGAACGGGCAGAAAGAGCGGAATGCCATTCGGGATATTTTCGGTACGGGAATATTCTTCCTTTTGGTGCTGTCTTTCCTTATTATAATACTTTCCAAAGCCTGTTTTCCGTTTCTCTTGAATTATTTTATCCATTCGGATGCCATCCATCAGCAGGTAGTTGCATATCTGGACTGGCGATTGTATGGGTTGCCTTTCTCGTTTCTGATAGTGGCATTTAGAGCCTATTTCGTAGGAGTGGTTCGTACGAAAATCCTGGCGATAAGTTCGGCCGCAATGGTAGTCGTAAATATCATTTGCAATTATGCGTTGATTTTCGGTGTGTGCTGTCTTCCCGCTTTGGGGATAAGAGGAGCGGCTATCGGTTCCACCGTTGCGGAAGCCGTGGCGGCGTTGATATTAACGGTATACCTGGCGGAAAGCGGAAGAAATGTCTTGAACCTGAGTAAGCTGAAAATGCGTTGGCAATACTTGAAGCGCATTCTCAATCTGTCTGCCTGGACGATGCTGCAATCCTTGCTCTCATTTGTATCATGGTTCATCTTCTTTATTACGATTGAACATCTTGGAGCACAAGCGCTGGCGGTTTCCAATGTTGTCAGAAGCATTTCAGCGGTACCGTTTATCGTTGTAATGGCATTCGCGTCTACCGGAAGCGCGTTTGTCAGCAATGCGTTGGGCACGGATGGGGGAAGTCCGATAGGTGCTATTTGCAGGAAGACGACAATACTTTGTTATGCTGCTTGCTTACCCGTTGTGCTCGCCGGAGTGTTATTTCCTGCTTTGTTGTTACAATTATATACGGATAATGAACAGCTTGTCAATATGGCTGTAAATCCCCTCTACGTCATGTTTTCTTCCTACTTCATCACCGTACCTGCTTTTGTGCTCTACTATACGGTTTCCGGCACAGGAAATACATTCTCCTCTTTGATAATCGGCCTTTTATCACTCACAGTCTACTGCATATACATTGTGATGATTGGAAAGGACGGTTCCAGTCTCCTCTGGCTATGGGCATCCGAACACATGTATGCTCTTTCCATTCTTATACTGTCAGCCATTTATTTGTGGCGCTTTGACTGGCGCAGGAAGATTGTGTGACTAACTCAGCACGCCGATTTCCAATCCCCTGTTAATAGCCTCAATCGAATTCTGCACCCCCAGTTTGTGCAAAAGGTTTTGTCGGTGGATGTTCACGGTATGTATGCTGATGCATAGTTTGTGGGCAATCTCTTTGCTCAGGAGTCCTCTTTGGATAAGGCGCAGTATGTCAATCTCCCGTTGGGTAAGATTGACTTGCGGAGGAATGAGGGTGGAAGGAGAAAACATTTTGCCGTTCTTCAGATTCAAGACGGTGCAATCTACTTGTTTCGATTCTTTTTGATTGGGGGCAATGTCCATATTTCCCAAGATGAGCCATGCCTTTCCGGTATTGTCTTGTTCCAATACCCGCTGTCGGCTGACTACGCGGATGTACTGCTGTCCGGCATTTCGTACCCGGAAACTGTAGATATTGCAATAATCATTTCGTTGCTCCAAAGGCTGGTTGTAGATGAATTGGGCTAACTGAACCTGTAAACTTTCCAACTGTTGCCTGTCGTCCGGATGAATACGCGACTCCAGGTAATCGCCCTGTCTTTCCACTGTGGCAATTTTGTGTTTGTCATAGCCCAGTAAATCCACAAAGTTATCCGAAGCAAAAGCATACCTGCATTTATAAACATCCACTACGAATGTGCAACTGCGGTTCATCGTGGAAAGTTGACGAAGGGCAGATTTGTCCCGCTCCCATATTGTATAATCAATGTGTCTGGCAGATAACTTCTGCTTTGCCCACATTTGTTCTCTAGTTAGGATGGTAGATTTCATACAACGAAGGTAAGATTCTTTGGGTATATTTCCTAAAAGTGTTTGGTGAAAAAAGCCATATAGATAAAAAAAGAGAGCCACTTTATTAAGTAACTCTCTGATTTCCAGTGGTGTCACCAGGAATCGAACCGGGGACACAAGGATTTTCAGTCCTTTGCTCTACCAACTGAGCTATGACACCATCTTTTTCTTTGCGGTTGCAAAGGTAGTGAAAGTTTTGGACTATACAAGAGATTTGTGAAGAAAAAACGCTGATAATTGTCTATGTGGCTAATTATCAGCGTTTATGGTTTTAGAAAAAAGATGGAAAAAGCTGGCTATGCATTCTTTTCTTCCGGCGTGTCGGTGGAATCACCCGCTTCTTCAGGGCTTGCCGCTTCTTCTTTCAAGGGATTCCAGCCTTGTGCTTTCAACTCAAACTCCTGGCCGTCGCGTGTAATCAAGGCACAACCTAATTCCGGTTTCGTAATGTGGCCTATCAATCGGACGCCTTTCATTTGGGAAACCTTTTCGTGGTCGGCAATAGGGACGGTGAACAGCAATTCGTAGTCCTCGCCGCCGTTAAGCGCGCAAGTCGTCAGGTTCATGTTGAATTCTTCCGCCATTACGGCAGTCTGGTAGTCGATGGGGATATGCTCCTCGTAGACACGGCAACCTACCTTGCTTTGCGTACAGATATGAAGTAATTCGGACGACAAGCCGTCGGAGATATCCATCATGGAAGTGGGCTGGATGCCTTCTTCGGCCAGCATTTGGATAATGTCCCGTCGCGCCTCCGGCTTCAGTTGGCGTTCCAGCAGATATTCCTTGCCGGCAAAATCGGGTTGCAAGTCCTTGTCGCCGCCTTTCAGCACGGCTTTCTCGCGCTCCAGCAGTTGCAGACCCATATAGGCTGCGCCCAAGTCGCCGGAAACACAGATAAGGTCGGTTTCTTTGGCGCCGTTGCGATACACCACTTTCCCTTTTTCACCTTCACCGATGCAAGTGATGCTGATGGTCAGTCCGGTGTAGGAGGAGGAAGTATCACCGCCTACAATATCCACTCCATATTCTTCGCAAGCAAAACGGATACCCGCATACAGTTCTTCCAGGTCCTCCACGCTGAAGCGCTTGGACAGTCCCAGTGAAACGGTGATTTGCCGGGGTGTGCCGTTCATGGCGTAGATGTCGGAGAAGTTGACAACTGCCGATTTATATCCCAGATGCTTAAGCGGTACATACGTCAAGTCGAAATGTACGCCTTCCAGTAATAAGTCGGTCGTGACAAGTACCTCCTTGTCCGCCGGGTAGGAGAGGACGGCGGCATCATCCCCGATGCCGTAATGGCTTGATTGGTTTTTTAGTTCAATGCCTTCGGTCAGATGGCGGATGAGGCCGAACTCACCGAGGGTGGCTATTTCTGTTCTCATGAAGTAAGTTATTGAGTTCTTAAGTTTTTGAGTTTATAAGATTATGAGTTCTTAAGTTTTTGAGTTCTTAAGTTTTTGAGTTCTTAAGTTTATGACTATATATCTCCTTCCTGACTCCATAGATTCCCTATCGCCAGGCAAAAAAAGAGATAAGGAAACATGTGGACTAAAAAACTCACGACTTCCCCAACTCAAAAACTTTTAAACTTAAAAACTTAAGAACTCAAAAACTTAAGAACTTAAAAACTTCCAATCAGTTCCCTCATAATCTCCGTCATCTTCGGCTGTGCGGCATCCGCAGCTTTCTGCACATCTTCGTGGGTCACTTCCACAATCTTGCCTTCTACGCCCAGGTCGGTGACAACCGATACGCCAAATACCTTGATGCCGCAGTGGTTAGCCACGATAACTTCCGGAACAGTGGACATACCTACCGCATCCGCGCCAAGAATCCGGAAAACCTTGTATTCGGCAGGAGTTTCAAACGTAGGCCCTTGCGTGCCCAGGTACACACCGTGCTGAACCTTGATGCCTTTGGCGGCGGCAATGGCGTCAGCTTTCCGAATCAGTTCCTTGTCATACGCCTCGCTCATATCCGGGAAGCGCGGGCCGTACGGGATGTTTTGCCCGCGCAGCGGATGTTCGGGAAAGTAGTTGATGTGGTCGGTAATAATCATCAGGTCTCCGATTTGGAAAGTCGGGTTCGTACTGCCGCTGGCGTTGGAAACGAACAGCGTCTTGATGCCCAGTTCGCGCATGACGCGTACCGGGAACGTTACTTCCTTCATGGAGTAACCCTCGTAGTAGTGGAAGCGTCCCTGCATCGCCATGACGTCCTTACTGCCCAGCTTGCCGAAAATCAGTTTTCCGCTGTGCCCCTCTACCGTAGAAACGGGAAAGTTTGGGATGTCTTCATACTTTATTTCATACTTCTCGGTGATTTCGTTGGCAAGGCTGCCCAGTCCGGTACCGAGGATAATCGCTGTTTCGGGATGCGTGTGCATCTTACCTTTCAGATAAGCTGCGGTTTCTTGAATAAGTTCTAACATAGTCAATTATGTTTTGGTTAAAGATATGTTGATGATTTTGTAAAATCTCGATTTCTACGGGAAGCGCATAGATATGGGGTTTCAGTGCTTCGCTCAGTGTCGGATGGCTTTTCAGCCGTGCGGCGTCTTTTTCGGTGGTGATAATCAGCCGCTTTCCTTCCTTCAGCCGGGAGAACTGTTCCTCCATCCGGTTCAGGTCTTTGGGGCTGAAATCGTGATGGTCGCCGAAGGCCAGCAGGCTGACGTTCGGGGTATGCGCCTGTATTTCCTTCAGCAGCGGGTCGGGCAATGCGATACCGGTCACCAACAACACCTGCTCATCTCCCGCGAAAGAAGAAAACGTCTTGCCGCTCTCTGCCTTCCGGGGGAACACGGGAGTAGGGGTGCCATAGCGCAACGTGGAGAAATACAATTGCTGGTAAGGATACAGATGCAGCCGCTTCGTGATGATGTTGAAGTCTATCGGCTTGATGTTTGCCGGACACTTCGTCACAATCACGATTTGCGCCCGGTTCTTGCCGCCGGCGGGTTCCCGCAGTCTGCCTGCCGGAAGCAGGGCGTCGTCGCATAGCAGCCGGTGGTAGTCGGTCAGCAGAATGTTCAGCCCCGCTTTCACATACCGGTGCTGGAAAGCGTCGTCCAGCAGCACCACGTCTACCGGCGGATTGTCCAGTTTCAGCAATTGCTCAATGCCGTGGCAGCGGTCTTCGTCCACCGCCACCCGGATGCCGGGGAACTTACTTTTCATCTGGTAAGGCTCGTCGCCTATCCGACTTGCGTCGCTGTGGGCGTCGGCAAGCACATATCCCTTGCTCTTTCGTTTGTAGCCGCGGCTCAGGGTGGCTACGTTCACGCATAAATGTTGCAATAACTTTATCAGATATTCCGTGTGCGGTGTCTTGCCCGTTCCCCCCACTGTGAGGTTCCCGATGCATATTACCGGAACGTCAAAACTCTTTGACCGGAGCCATCCCCAGTCAAAGAGTTTATTTCGCAAGCCTACCCCCATCCCGTAGAGCCACGAGAGGGGGTATAGCCAAGGATTTATCTTGATAAAGTTTTCTTCCATCTATTCTATATTCAGTTCAAAGGGCAAGCGCGCCTGTATGCGGTCACACTTGTCGAAGTTCTCCAAGGCGCCGAACTGCTGGTAGACTTCGCCTATCGTGCCTTTCAGCAGATGCGCTTTGATATAGTTGTCCGGCTTGGTATTCATCAGGGCATCCAGGAAACTGTCCTTCTTCGGATAGCTTATCACCGTATAACCCTCTACGTCCGCCTTCTCTATGGCAATTTTCAGTGCCGTGTCCAGTCCGCCCAGCACGTCCACCAGCCCCAGCTCTTTCGCCATGCTACCTGTCCATACACGACCTTGTGCTATCTTGTCCAGTTCTTCTTTGCTGATGCCGCGGCCTTCCGAGCAGCGGGTCAGGAAGAGGTCGTAGCCCTGGTTCACGTACATCTGCAACAAGCCTTTCTCGCCGTCGTTCATCGGACGCGTCAGCATACCGAAGTCGGCATACCGGTTAGTCTTCACTACGTCAACGTTCACGCCGATCTTGTCCGCCAGTCCCTTGGCGTTGGGGAACATGCCGAAGATTCCGATAGAACCCGTCAGCGTCGTGGGATCGGCTACGATGGTATCAGCGTTGCACGAGATATAGTAACCGCCCGATGCGGCATAATCACCCATCGACACGATGACCGGTTTCTCTTTCTTCAGTTGGCTCACTGCATACCATATCTGTTCCGAACCGAAAGCGCTTCCGCCCGGTGAGTTCACGCGCAGCACCACGGCCTTCACGTCTTCGTCTTCTTGCAGCTTGCGCAAGTCTCTTATCATCTTTTTGGAGTCGATTCCCTCCTGGCTCATCGCCGAAGAGTTGTTTCCGTCGATTTCACCGTAAGCATAGTACACGGCAATCACGTTTCCGCTCTTGTCCTTGGGGACATTCTTTTTCACGTTCACCATATCCTTCAGACCCAGCACCGGCATACGGTCGTCTTTGTCGATGCCCACCATCGCTTTCAAGTAGTTGCGCACATCGTTCTTGTAGATAAGTGTGTCCGCCAGTCCGCACTTCACGCTTTCCGAAGCCGGGTGGAACATCAGCATTTTGTCAGCCACGGCGTTCAGCGAGTCTGCCGACAGCTTGCGCGAAGCGGCTACATCGCTTGTCACCCGTCCCCAGATGGAACTGATGTAGGCATCCACCTGTTCGCGGTTGGCAGGGCTCATTTCCGTGGAGATAAACGGTTCTACGGCAGACTTGTAAGTGCCTACTTTGAACACCTGCATTTCCACGCCGATTTTATCCAGTAAGTCTTTGAAGAAGATGGGGGTAGCAGCGATACCTCTCCATTCCACCGCTCCTTGCGGGTTCAGCAGAACCTTGTCGGCCACGCTGGACAAGTAGTAAAGTCCCTGCGAATAAGAGTCACCGTAGGCCACGATGAACTTGCCCGATTCCTTGAAGTCCACCAATGCCTGGCGTATTTCTTCTATCGAGGCGAAGCCTGCGCCAAGCCATCCCGCCTGAATGTAGATGCCTTTAATGTCTTCATTCTCTTTCGCTTTCTTGATGGAAGACAGAATGTCGTCCAGACCGTACGTTTCATTGCCTTCATTCAGCAGGAAACTGAACGGGTTTTCTTGGCTGCGTTCTGCTATGTTCCCGCTCAAATCCAGCATCATGATGGAATTCTTGCGCACTTGTGTCTCCGATTCCGAAGAAGACACCATACTGAAAAACACGAGGATGCTTATAAAGAACAAGACAACGCTCGATACGATGATACCCGTAATGGTAGCTAACGTAAATTTCAGAAAATCTTTCATTGTTTCTTATTTGTTTTTAGTATGCTAACTTATTAAGCTAACAAAGATAATTAATTAAGTTGATATATGCTAATATGTCGCCGGGTTTTTGGATTTGTCACACTTTCCATTAAATTTTAATTCGTCTGACACGTATTTTCCCCATAAAGAGCCAGTTTCCCCTTGTGCCGGTCGTTTTGCGAAAAGTGGGATGCTGCTTCTTTCACTCTCTGTTTTCGTCCGAATCGCCGTTTTTCCACATATTAATGTACGCGCTCGCGCAGGCGCATAATTATTCCCTTTTCTAAGAGAAAAATCCCTGTGTATATATAGTAATTACGGCCTTTTACACAGCGCGCGCGCGGCGATTTTTTTTTCGGGGACGGGAGTTTTTAGGAAAGGGGAGTTAAAGGAGTTATAGGAGTTATCGCTTTGCTTAGGAGTTAAAGCCCGATAGTCTTGCCAATCATGAGTAGGAGTATTGAGCTCTAACTCCTTTAACTTCTCTAACTCCTCTAACTCCTGAGCGAAGCTCTAACCCCTATACCTTATTTTCCTTTGAGTATAGTGAAAAACTTTTTTGAGTATAGGGAAAAAATATTTCTTCAGTGGGAAATGCAGATAGATGGTATCTTTCCCGCTGATAAAGCCTCTTTGTCTTTTCGCGCGTGCGCGCATATATAATTATGTATACTCCTGCTGTTACCGTGCACAGCCTTATGAAAAATATGTTCTTCAACATCTTTATCAATCAGCGAGTTACGAAAAAGTTCACGATTTTATGCAAAAAATAGTTAGATATATTTGGTGGGTATTAATAAAACCCCTACTTTTGCATCCGCTTTCGGGAACGAAGGCAGCGATAGATTGACATTCTGACGAAATCGGTGCGAGCGCAGTTCCTTAGTTTTCCCTCCCCTTTCGCATAGAGAGACGACGAGAGGAAACGAAAGAAACGGGGATTTGAAAAAACTTCCGAAAACATTTGGAGTATATCGAATAAAGTTCTTACCTTTGCATCCGCTTTCTGAAAAACGGAAGTCGTCTTTACAAAAGCGATCTTTGAACAGATTTACATAAACAATACAAGTAGTACAAGAGCAGGTACTTTTTGAATTAATAATGAACAATTAATAATGAAAGAGGTATCTGGGTAAAAATAAAAGAACCGTCAATACTTAATATTAGGTAATTGAGACTTTTATAAATTCGAGCGTCCTGAACAGAGCAAAACACTGACGCCGGTGCATATTTAATTATTAATTCTTTAATTCTTAATTATTCATCCGCGCAGTCACAATACTATTACAATGAAGAGTTTGATCCTGGCTCAGGATGAACGCTAGCTACAGGCTTAACACATGCAAGTCGAGGGGCAGCATTTTAGTTTGCTTGCAAACTGAAGATGGCGACCGGCGCACGGGTGAGTAACACGTATCCAACCTGCCGATAACTCGGGGATAGCCTTTCGAAAGAAAGATTAATACCCGATGGTATATTAGTACCGCCTGGTACTAATATTAAAGAATTTTGGTTATCGATGGGGATGCGTTCCATTAGATAGTTGGCGGGGTAACGGCCCACCAAGTCTTCGATGGATAGGGGTTCTGAGAGGAAGGTCCCCCACATTGGAACTGAGACACGGTCCAAACTCCTACGGGAGGCAGCAGTGAGGAATATTGGTCAATGGGCGATAGCCTGAACCAGCCAAGTAGCGTGAAGGATGACTGCCCTATGGGTTGTAAACTTCTTTTATATGGGAATAAAGTTGAGTATGTATACTCTTTTGTATGTACCATATGAATAAGGATCGGCTAACTCCGTGCCAGCAGCCGCGGTAATACGGAGGATCCGAGCGTTATCCGGATTTATTGGGTTTAAAGGGAGCGTAGGTGGACGCTTAAGTCAGTTGTGAAAGTTTGCGGCTCAACCGTAAAATTGCAGTTGATACTGGGTGTCTTGAGTACAGTAGAGGCAGGCGGAATTCGTGGTGTAGCGGTGAAATGCTTAGATATCACGAAGAACTCCGATTGCGAAGGCAGCTTGCTGGAGTGTCACTGACGCTGATGCTCGAAAGTGTGGGTATCAAACAGGATTAGATACCCTGGTAGTCCACACAGTAAACGATGAATACTCGCTGTTTGCGATATACAGTAAGCGGCCAAGCGAAAGCGTTAAGTATTCCACCTGGGGAGTACGCCGGCAACGGTGAAACTCAAAGGAATTGACGGGGGCCCGCACAAGCGGAGGAACATGTGGTTTAATTCGATGATACGCGAGGAACCTTACCCGGGCTTGAATTGCAACTGAATGATGTGGAGACATGTCAGCCGCAAGGCAGTTGTGAAGGTGCTGCATGGTTGTCGTCAGCTCGTGCCGTGAGGTGTCGGCTTAAGT
>ENA-OYYE01000032-OYYE01000032.1-human-gut-metagenome-genome-assembly--contig:-NODE-32-length-80537-cov-25.699585_pt1 | contig 80537 bp, 133 predicted proteins | sample MGYA00243244_ERZ653437 | MGnify/ENA primary metagenome ERZ653437 (study PRJEB26926, sample SAMN06165130) | human gut metagenome | biome: ENVO:00009003; feature: ENVO:2100002; material: ENVO:00002003...
CTTCTTCCATTCCGACAAAACTTTCACAATTATCTAATGATACTAATTATGCCACTATAGGGGCTATTCCTACAATGGTAACAGATTTAGATGATGCAAACGAATTTGCAAAGAAAACTCAATTACCGACTAAGGTTTCTCAACTAACTAATGATTCGGGCTTCATTACATCTTCTTCTGTACCTACTACTGTAAAAGAATTATCTGATTCAGATAATTATGCTCTTAAAACAGATATTCCAACTGTTCCAAGCAAGGTCAGTGATTTAACTAACGATAGCGGTTTCATCACAATAAGCTCGGTGCCGACGAAAGTGAGCCAACTTTCAAATGATAGTGGTTTTATAACTTCTTCGGCTGTTCCTACTACCGTAGCTGAATTAACTGATGCTAAGGATTACGCCCTTAAGTCAGAGCTACCTACTATACCTACCAAGTTGTCTTCTTTCACGAATGACACTAACTTCATTACTTCGGCTGATATTCCTGCTTCTCCAACTAAAGTTTCCCAACTTACGAACGATTCCGGCTTTATCACCGCTGCGTCTTTACCCACTATTGACACTGGACTATCAGAAACATCTACTAATCCGGTACAAAATAAAGTTTTAGATGCAGAAATTCAAAAAATAAAAAATAGCATTCCTGTAATAGTAAATAAGGAAGGAGAAGTAGATAGAATAAATGGGGATAGGGTTCCATCGTTTAATGCTTTAGGTGATTTTGTGTTTGATGTACAACAGGATTTAGAAACTTCGATGAATGTCTTAGCTACCGACATGACGACTAATTACGCCAAAAAAACTTACGTTGACGAGCAGATAGCCGCCGCCATTGGCACATCATCCGCTCTTATAACCGAAATCAATAACATAATAGGATAATCATGAGCTTACAACAAGAAATAGAATCTTTGAAGACTAAAGTCAGTACGACATTAGCTTCTCAAAAGTCGGCTTTGGAAAGCAAAGGTGTAGCGGTTAGTTCAACTGATACATTTGCTACGGTTGCTCAAAAGATAAGTAGTATTCCAACTTCTTCGCAAATAGATTTTCCACAATTCCTTATAGATGTGCCTGTAGGTTCAACAGAATATGATAAGGCTACTTTATCTCCCACTTATGAGGAAATGAAAAGTATGATACCTAAAATAGAATATAGTGAAATTCCCGTATTTATTGGTGAATGTAAGTATAAGCAAACGATAGGTGGATATATGGAATTGATTGATACAGCAACATCATTATGCTTTCTTCACATGACAAATGACGGTTTCTTATCATGCTATTATCTAATATGGGATATTATAGATAATCCTACTAAAATAACTATAGAAAGAAATAATTTACAATTATTCGGTGTATGATTATGAAAAATAAAATAAAAAATCTCCACAATAGGGGGGGGTAAATAAGGAAGGAGGTCTATCATGACTATCCAACAACAATTAGAAGACCTAAAAGCAAAACTCGAAGATTTACAAGTAGAATTTGAGGTTACTTTATCAACCAAATCTATAAAAATAGACAATACTGCTCCATTAAGGAAGATGATTTGGGCGATAAATGATATTGGAAAATATGCTCCGCAATGGATTAGAAACATAACGTTTAATGGAGACCGTTCTAAAATAGGAACATCTATTACACAAATATTCGAGAATGCTACAAATGCTGAATTAACAGGGAATATCGAAGAAATATCAATCAATGCTGATAATAACCTTTATTTCGCAGGATATTGTAATTTTACACAATGTATAGCATGGAACAATCCTTATAGAGATACTTATCCCACCCATATTATAACAATGAATAACTATTTAGAGTTGATACATTATGTTCTCGAAGATTATCCAACAGGTGGTATTAGGGTAGTCGCTACTCTTCTTGATATATTTGATACTACGGATTAGTTGTTTTTCTCAAATTGATTTTGTACTTTTGTAGGAGTATTAACTAAAAAGTAAACGTCATGGGAAATATACCTTTCGATTTATACGACAACATTCCGGAAGATATGCGGTCGTATTTGAGTTTCAACGGATTCAATTTCAATGAAAAGATGTGCAATTGGGCGGTGTCAATGATGACGACCGAAGTCGGAGCCTTAACTCCAATGAAAAAAGAAGAAGTTGATGTTTTGCTTAAGAAGTACAACATAAAGTTGCAAAAGGATAACGGTTACAATAGTGTGTATGTAGCAAACATGGCAAAATCTGATTATTTGAAAAGTATTCCTAATGAACAGTATTTGGCTTTGTTTATCAAAGAATACATAGACGACCCCGACTATCCGTCAACCGAGAAAGCATTCCGTCATTTCTTTGCCGATATGATGGGCATGGGTAAGGTTATTCCGTGGAGTTCCTGCTTATGATAAAGAGGACTTTTAACATACCGAAGTATAATTGGGATGTAGAGATATACTTCGACTACGTATGTGACTACAAAGATATAGTTCTGTCAAACTTGGAAGAGCTTGATATGAGCGATTCTTCGTTTGACAGAGCTTGTGATAATCTGTCCGCCTGCCTGCTTGATACCGGGCTTACCTATTCTTCTTACATTCACGAACGTTCTGTAATTGTTATCGGTCGTACCTCATCCGCCAAAGAGTTCATGAAGACCTTTGACCACGAGATAGGGCACTTGAAAAGCAACATCTGTGAGTACTACGATATTCCGCAGACGGGTGAGGAAATCCAATACTTAGGTCATACCATCATAGACGAGACTTGGGATATAGCCAAAGAGTTTTTATGTGACTGCTGTAGGAGTAGAAGCCATGAAGAAGAATATGAATAAGGAGATTGAGAGTGCTTTAAAGAGCGACAATCCCGCCAAAAGTATGTTCCAACTTATCCCCGAAGATAAGCGTAAGTCTTTCATGAAGTTTGCGAAGAAGTTCGGCTTTACGGAAGAGAAGATTAAGAAGTTAATTAATGTATAAATGTTGGATATATCGTACTTCGTTTATACATTTGCAGAAACTAAAAACAAAAAGTTATGAAGATAGATGAAAGTAAATTCCGGTTCCGTATCGGTGATAAGGTAAAGTATAAAAAAGAATCCTACACTGTATTAGGATATTGCTTCCGAAATGAGTTTAATAACTATAATGATACTTACGGCTACTTAATAGATAAAGTGTCATATCATAATTCAAAAAAGGTATTTGATGAAGACGGGTATGCAATTGAATATTGTCTTGATTACGCTTTTGTAAAAGAATCTGATATTAGTTATCTGACGCTATGTGAACGGCTAAAATACGCTCCTAAAGGTTGTATGATGTACTCTCCGGTTTTTGGCATTGTTACTTTAAAAGAAGTAGGAGTTGGCGAAATAACAGTTCTATATTCCGGATATGAATATAAATTCAATTATAGAGGGCAGTATATCCTCCCCCAAGGACTTGCTTTTGGAGAATGCCTATTGTTCCCGTCACAAAATAACAGAGATTGGAATACGGTAAGTTATGAAAAACCGAAAGAAGAAAAACAGGATTTACCTGTTGGAACTTTTTGTTATGTATTTGATAATGGAGGATTTATAGAAAAATATGATGGTTGTTTTAGACATTATGCGGGAAATAGTCAATCTTTCTTAAATGCAGAGAAAGAAGGTCCAACAATGTTTTGGCATCATATAATCCCTGTTGATAAGATGAACTTCAAAGACCTTTCTTTTGACCCAAAAGACGATTACGGAAATGGAGGAGATTAACGAGGTAGACATCCGTAAATGGTGGGAGGTCGAAAAAAGAGGTGGGCAACTCACCGAAGTTAGAATAGTCGGAGATAAAACATTCTCCGGCTATTTTAAAAATATAGAGAACCTATTATCAGAGATTAAACACTACACCCGATATAACTGTTATGCGACTATTAACGCTTTGAATGAAGGATGTTACGGTCGTGAACAATGCGAGCATTTTATCCAAGTAAGAAAAGACGCTACTTCGGATAACGATATTATCGGTCGGGATGAAGTCATTGTAGATATAGACCCTGTTCGTGTGAGTAATGTTAATTCCACGGATGAAGAGTTGGCGCTTGCAAAGAAGAAAGCGAATGAAGTATATCAGTTCTTAAAGAATGAGGGTTTTAACCAACCCCTTGTAGTTCTTTCGGGTAACGGAGTTCATCTTCGCTATAAATGCGCCATGAAGCCATCTGCCGAAAATACCGAGATAGTCAAGAACTTTCTTATGGTATTGGATATGTTATTTTCAGATGAAAAAATTAACATTGATACTACTATATACAATCTTTCCCGTATCATTAAGATTCCCGGCACTTATTCAAGAAAGGGAGGTAAGCAAAACAAATTACGCCCGCAGCGATTAAGCGGTTACGTCAAGATACCCGATGATTTCCTTGTTACTCCGAATGAGTATTTCGCTAAAGTGGCATCCATGTTACCGAAGCCGGAAGAGCCGAACCGAAGTAATAACTTTCAGAAAGTAGATAACTTTGATTTGGACGCTTTCTTAAGCGAACATAACATAGGCGTAAGAAACATTGTTAGAACCTCAAAATTCACGAAATATGTGTTGGATGAGTGTCCTTTCAACTCGTCACATAAAGCACCCGATTCCGCCATCTTTGTTATGAATACAGGCGGCTACGGATTCAAGTGCCTTCATTCAAGTTGTTCGCAATATTCGTGGAAAGATTTCCGCTTGAAATTCGACCCTACCGCCTACGACCGGAAAGAGTACCAACGCTTTGAACATAAAGTACAATACTATTCTTCCCAACGGAAAGAACAATACGTCCCACTTCCCGAAACAGAGAAGAACGGTAAGAAGTGGCTATCCATGACTGACATAAAGTATGTGGATGTTTCCAAGTTGGTTTCTATCCCGACAGGATACATAGAATTGGATAAGCGCATAGTCGGTTTGCTCATGGGTGATGTATCTGTAGTGTCCGGAATCAGCGGGTCGGGCAAAAGTGCTTGGCTAAATAACATTGCGCTAAATGCCGTGCAACGTGGATATAAGATTGGGCTGTGGAGTGGTGAGTTACAAGACTTCCGCCTGCAAAGCTGGATTGACCAAGTGGCAGCCGGAAAAGCATATACCATTAAGAAAGAAGGCTATGAGAACTATTACTATACTCCCAAGAACATTTCGGAGAAGATAAACAAATGGCTTGACGGTCGAATGTTCGTCTACAATAACAACTACGGCAGCAAGTGGGGACAACTCTTTACGGACATAAAGGAATTAGTTGAGAAAGAAAAGGTACAACTTATTATTCTCGACAATCTTATGGCGCTTCAAATAGACGATTACGATGGGAGCCAATACGAAAGACAAACGAAGTTCATAAACTCTATTAAAGAATATGCGAAGACTAAAAACATTCATATCATCCTTGTTGCGCATCCCCGAAAGGATATGGGATTTCTCCGAAAGGAAAGTATATCCGGTACTGCTGACCTTGTTAACCTTGCTGATAATCTATTTATTATTCACCGTGTTGGCAGGGATTTTGAAACCCGTGCAGGCGAGTTTTTAGGAAAGGACAAGATAGTTAATTACTTGAAATATTCTTCGGTAATAGAGGTATGCAAGAACCGTAGTATGGGCGTGATAGATTATATTGTCGGCATGTACTACGAACACGAATCACGTAGATTGAAGAACGATTTTGCGGAGAACATAGTCTATAATTGGCAAGAGTTAGGTAGCCAACAAAATATCGAATTTGCCGCCCCTATCATTCAGACTAAACCGGAAGTCCAAGACATGTTTGAGGATTCATTGGACGCTTTACCGTTTGCACCGAGTAGTTCAGAGGAGGCGCCATTCTAAAAAGAAAGTCGGGCAGAGCTATGGGGAACTCAACCCGACTTAGACAGAAAGTTGTTTTGGCAAATATTATACTATGAAAATCGGCACTGCAAATATAAGAAGTCAATTCATTACCGCAAAATATATTAACTATAATTAACTAACTTACATTTAGGTTATCCCGCCGTTAACGGAGAATACAGTCTCCCATATTTATGCGGAAACGAACATAAGAAACTTAATATATGGAGCTTTAGAAAACCTATAGATGTTAATACTGTCAATGAATTATCTGAAGCTGACTATTATGCCGAAGATGATGGATTTACTATATCTAACTATCGCTATCCTTCACAAATCGTTAGAGCATTGGCTGGTGGTACTGGGTGGATATATAATATACCTACTGTTTACAGGCTAACTGATTGGAATGGATATGACCATAACGCTATACCGTGGTTTACGTTAAGAGTTGATGGGAAGAATAATGGTGCGGCAGGAGATACTATCCGCTTTTCTTTAGATATAGATTTAGCTTGGTTAGTAGAGAACTTTTCGTCGTTTGAAGGAATAAAGAATAATCTACAGGGGGGCGTAGCAGATGTAGGATTTATAGTTTCATCCCAATGGAGTTCGGAAAGTAGCTTACTTGGTACTTATTACTATAAAATTTCGGATTATTTGGATTTTGCGGATGATTCAGAAAAGAAACTTAATATCACAATACCGGAGCAACAAACCGGAGATATCGGGAACGGTACTTATTATGTAGTCCCTACTATTACTACCGATACAAATCATATTGCACAAAGATTTGCTTTCATATCTGAAAACAATGCACAAGCCGCAACTTGGTATACTATTCCGTCCAATCCTGTAACCATCGTTATCAACTATTCAGTACCTCAATACGACCCATTAACTTATTTCTATGTAGATTTCAGTAACGTTATTTACGAAACAGACTTTGATACTGATGTATGGAAAAGAGTTCAATTTACGGCAAAAGCTGGATTCACAACGGGATATACAGGTAGTAGTGGGAGATTGATAGTTGAGTTTAAAGTAGATAATGTATATACAGGTGGAACAACTACTAAAACATATACGATAGGTTCTATGAGTTCTTCTTCTATTGGAGGAGGACAATCAACTTCTAAATCTTTTGATTCCGGTAAGATGCACTTCTTGACTGATAAAGATGGGAATTTGTGGGTTAACATAGAAGTTAGTTATACAGTAGGAACAAAAACTTATCGAAAAACTTTGCAGCAAGAATTTTATTAATTATATTTGCAACATGAAGACATTGAAATCATTATCCAGCAAAAGAATCCTCATCGAAGGAACGGTCAACGGGAAGAAAGCAATATTCCTCATTGACACGGGCGCTACTGTCTCCCTAATAGATAAGAACAAAACTAAAACGTTCGGCTTGGTTAGGGGAAACAGATACAATGGCAAACTTATCGGAGCCGGAGGAGATATTGAAACAACCTACGTCTGCAATACATTTGTTGATATACACGGAAAGACTATCGCACAGTTCTTGCTTTCCGATATATCTAATATTGTAGATAGTATCAGACGGGAAACGGGATATGAGATTTTGGGGATTATCGGATTGCCGCAGTTATCATTTGCTGGCATTCAATTAGATATAAACGACATGTTGATTACTATAGAGTAGAGTGTTTGAGTTTTCCATATATAAAAGTTTAAAGTTAGGATAGGGCGTCGCATGTGAATGTGGCGCTTTATCTTTTAAATATAGTTAATTAGTTTGGTATATCCAACTTAATGATTACATTTGCAGAAACTAAAAATAAAGAAATGAGTAAATATCAAACAGAAGCTGGAATTGAATGTACTCCCGAAGAATGCAAATTGATTGATTCCTTGAAACGACTTGCAAAGAAATGGGAAAAGGATGGAAAACGTCTTTGGCTGTATTCAGCCAGTGGAGCACTTCATGTAATGATGCACGGAGATACAGAAGATAATCCTACACCGGAATTTACAGAGTATGGAGGTAGTAACATTGATAATAGTATAGTTACTATTGATGGCATATTAAATGATGGTGGAGATTGGTAAACTAAAATAAAGAATCATGAAGAAAGAAGAATTTGAAAAAAGAAAAGCCGAAATTCAATCACAGATTGATAGTTGGAAACGGGAATTAGAATTTTTGAAAGAAGCGTATATCGCTTCAAATCAAGAGTTCCCTATTGGTAGTAAGGTTTGTATTGTTACGCCTACAAAAAAAGTATGGGCAGGGAATAATAATGGAGAAGTAATTGTCCCAAGTAGTAAGAGAGAAGCCTTTGTGTCAGGATATGAAATATACTGTGATAAAGTTGTTCCGATTTTTAAAAAAGTAAAGAAAGATGGAACAATGTCACAAAAAAGAGAGTATGTTTATGCTTTTGAAACAATAGAAAAGATAGAACCATGAACAGAAAAGAAAACAAAGAATATTTGATTCCAAAGATTAAAGGGGAATTTATGGAAGACTTATGTAATAGGATAGAAGAATATCTTGATTTTTCTTACATCAATGGTTACAATACTGCCCTTATTGCCGCTGAAAAAGTCTTAAGTGAAGAAGATTATATGAAGATAGTAAAGAAATTAGAGGAGGAGGAATAAATGGATATTAGAAATCATATTAACCTAATTAAAAATCATGGGTATAAAGGTAAAATCGGAATCGTGAAACGTCCTATAAATGGGATAGTTATGCTTGCCGCAAAGGAGGGTGATATAGTTCTCTACAGACCTTACGATGTTAGAGAATCCGAATGCGAAGAAGCACAAGAATATGATAGAACTCATTGTTCTATTGAAAAGCCTTATAGTGAGGAAGAAATTCAGAAACGATTAAAAGAAGGAAATGGAATCATGACCTATTCAGTTTGCGTAGGCGTTCCCCTATCTATGATTGAAGAAATAAAAATTGATTTAAAACCATAAAATAGTATATGAAACAAGTAAGACCTAAAAGGATTAGTGCCGGGCATTATAAGTACAAAGGATATAGCATCCGTTTTCACGGCTATTATCCTCCCGATAAGTGTGTGTGGTGGGAAGCTATCAATGATGAAACTGGTTGTGCTGATTATCACTATCATACATTAAAACAAATCATAAAATCAATAGACGAAGATGTACAATAAAAGAACATGGCTAAATAAGCAAGATTCCCCATCTACGGGTAGCGTTGTCGCTTTTGACGGAGAAGTGAAAACAGATAGCGAAAAATACAGAAGTACCTTCTTATCCATATCGGACTGCTTTAATTCAGCGAAGTTACATAAGGCTGATTATGATTCGATGGAAGACTTTATCGGTAAGATGAAATTGTTAAGGGATGAAATAGATTCATTCATAGAGTATTTAGAAACAAATAAAGAATAGATAGATAATGAAACGATTAAAAGAAAAAGCAAAAGCTATTTGGGCTATTATGAAAGGTGGTCAGTACGCTGTATTCGTTATTAATAACGGATATGTGAACAAAGACATAACACCTAATAAGGCAGCTTGTCTTATCTCGGATAATGCTTCTGACATGTTTTTAGAGTGCATTGTGAATTTCACGGACAAATATAGAACGGATAGATTATAATTATGAACGGAGAAAAAATAATACCTCCAATTACAGACCCATTAGGTAAAAATTGGAAACAACCGAATAGAAGGCATATTGAAATAACTAATATTCATGCCTTTATGAGTGAACAAACATTTAATGAGTTAAAAGAATACTCTATTTCTATACCAACTGGAAGATATGAAGGCAAGATGTGGAAAGGATTAGCAAATGGTGAATGGTATCTCGTATGGTTTGATACAGACGAAGACCCCAATATGCTTAGTATACATAAAAGAAAAATAATGATTATATAAGATAGATATGAAACAGACAGTACAAGAAGTAGCACAAGAAATGTGCGAAGCGTGGGGAATGGAAGATAACCACGGTTATGGTGTGAAAGAAACCTTTGAGGTAGGATTTTGCCAAGGGGTACAGTGGGCAACAAATCATCAATGGAGAATGATAAAGGATGAACTTCCGCCAATATCAAACGGATGGAATTCCGAAGAATGTGTAAAAGTGTTAGCAGTTTTTAGTGACAAACGCATTTACGGTCCCCGATTATGTATATTTAATAGTTTTCACTTGTGGGAATATGGTTTAAGCATGTACGACTGTTATAAAGTTAGTGATAAGGATTTGTGGATGCCGATACCGAGTTTTAACTATAAAGACTATGAATAAAAAAGTATTACAATATTATTCTTTCTTCTTATTATTCCCAATAATAATAGTAGGATATATTATTACCGCTATTGGAATAATGCTGAAAGTTTTTGGATATGCGCTTCGATTTGATTTCGATTCAGCGATAGATGAAATAGAATTTACGGATTTTAATTGGGTGAAGAAACATGGATGATAGCTTGTATAAGTATGTACTTATGGGTATTGCCCCGTATTTTGGACAAGTAGTAGAATGTAAAATTTACCATCTTGGAAGTTGGATTGATGCCAAATTAAAAGTAGATTTGGAATTTTTAAGGAAAGTAAGTGTAGGAGATATTAAAAACATTAAATATCCGAATCATAATGAAAGACAAGAAAACGTTTAAGGAACGTGTTGAGGAATACAAAGAGATTCTCCAAATGCCCGACCCGGAAGTAGATAAGCTATTATCCCGGTCACAGAGAAACAGCGTACCTCCGAATATGGCGAGGGAGGAGGAAATAGCGTGGATATTGCAAAAGGCAGATGAGGGGGAGTAACTTGTATACGACTATTAGGCACTAACTACTAAAGTAACTCTTAGTAGTATTTAAGAGAATGAAATCCTCTTTGGAGTAGCCACTACCCCTCTATCCGCTACTTGCCAAAGGCTTTCACCGACTACTTTTCTTAATATTCCTATCACTCCGTTAAGGTCTGCGTTAATGAGTTTCCCCGTCCCGCTACGGAATAAGCCTCTTTGTATACGTTTGCCTATATAGCTTTCATGGTGGCTCATTACTTCATTTGAATAATGGTCTACCTTGGAAGTATATGCTTCTTCGGTAATGATAACCTTAATCCCTACTTCTTCCGCTTTGTACTGTATCATGGAGATTAGCTTCTCGAAAGGGATAGAAACAAAGTTCTGATTGTTACGCTTTCCCATATTGCAGTTTTGCTTCCAATTATCATTATTCCCTATTATGATAGTACCTATACCGTATGTCTTACAATAGTTTATAATGAATCGTGAAGCCTTGTGCATATAGTCGTGAACCTTACAGTTACGTTTCAGAGTTAACTTCCCTATCCGATTGCTCATTCCTCTATTCCCTATATAGCTCATAAGCAAAGCTCTTTTCTTATTAAAGTATTGGTTTATGGATTTCAGAGGTCTTCCGTTAATGACAAAGCAGTGGTTATTCTGCGGGTCAAATGATGTTGCAAGATTATCCAATCCAAGGTCAATACTCAAATAAGCGGATTCATCTAACCATTCGGCGGTTTCTTTTTCTTTTTCATATACTACTTCAATTGCGTGGCAGCTACATTGTGGTACAATGCGGACTTGGCACAGATTTGTTACGTTAGTTTTCAAAGGAGGGATATTCGCTTTTTTAGGGAAGTGGATATACCCGTCCTTTATCTTACATTGTTGGTTAGTGAATACTACTACGTTACGTCCCTTTGTTTTATGTTTATACTTTGGTATGCGTGGACTTGCTTTCAGCTTATCCTTTGCCTTACATGATAGAAAGAACGATTTCCAATTTTTATAAAGTAGTTTGATTACTTGTTGGCTTGTTTGTGCAGGTAGCGCTATATAGTCTACCTGCTTTTCTTTCGCCAACATCTTAGTTATCTCATACTCCGATGGAATCTGTTCTTTGTTTATGAATGCTTGTCTTATGATGTAGTTCGCATAGTTATATAGGTTTTTAGATAAGAAACATAGATTATCTAAGTTCTTATCACCTATTATAATATGTCGTTCTACTCGTTGCATACTGCAAAGATAATAAATTATTGTGTAACTTTAGTAGTTACTGCCTTAAAAAGAAAGCGCTGCCTTCACAGGTGGCGCTTCTTTATTGGTTTGTTATATGTACAAAATGTTTTGTGCAAAGATAGCATATTTTTAGATATTCCACCTATATTTTTCTTTGAAAGTGAGATTACCGTCACCACTCGTTTTTTCTATTAATGGGTCTATCTGAATTTTACTCACTCTTAATACATCGCTCATATCCATATAGTTCAATAAGTTAATTGAAGACCCAATAAGATAATCAAGAATGTATGTTTGAGTATTAGAACCGCTATACGTAAATGTACCGCCATTCGTACCATCCTGCGTAAACGTAGATACTATATAGTTGTCTGACGTCATACAAGTAATGTACAAGTCTAACCTATATTCTCCCCACGGTATACCCTGTTCTGCGGATATAGATAAGTTTACATAGTTGAATCCTAATATATCGCTACCGCTTAGCCACGGATTTAAACTACTATAATTGGTGATAGTTACATAACCGTAAATAATTAGCTTATTGACTGTTATGTTAAAACGAGAATAAGGGAAATATAAACTTCTTTCTGCCATAGTAGTAGATTCTTTCTCGGCAGTCGCTATTAGCATACATTGATTAGTTCCTAAAGGAAGCGCAACATCAATCATAATATCTTCTTGTGTCGTTAAATCGGGACCATAAAAGAAAGTTATATTAGATTGATATGCTTTCTTTACGGCAATCGCATATCGGAAATTACTTAACCCTCCATAGCTTTCAAAGAAAGAAAAATCAGACATCTTAAACTCACAAGCTGGATTACGTCTGATATATAAGCCAATATATGCTGTTGATGTATAGATGTCGTATGAAGAAGGCGGATTAAAGATAAAGAATGTTTCCGCATTCTTATTGTACCCCTCAAAGTCTGTTAACCGATAGAAATCATCATCTGTCGGTGGAAGATAGCCCCAATCCGGAATAGTAGATGCTTGGTTAAATAAAGCGTTTATATCCAAACTTGATGCGTTTCCTAAGTCCATTCCATAGTTTCTTAACTTCTTTTCTCCTTCCCCTAATTCTTGTGCTATTCCGTATCTGATAGGTTTATTCTTACTCCATTTATTTATTTTCCCATGTTCGTTTCCACATAAATATCCGAGGTCGTATTCCCCGTTAACGGCGGTTAGACCTAATGTATCGTACACTAATTTGATATCGAACGGCGAAGTGATTATTCCATTGTTTACGGGCATAAAAGTTCCTCCTTGCTTTTTAAAATTTTGGTTATCATACCTATAACATAAGTGCGACCATACGAATTATATTTACGTCTTATATAATTCTTATCATGACCTAAATAAATACCCCATTGATATGCAGTCATTGTTAAACCATTTACAGTTAATACAACTGTGTTAGGTTTTTTTCTAACATTTTCTGCACATGTAATGAATTGACAATTATCCGGTGAATATCCTTTATCATTGTCTATTCTATCTATTTGAAGACCTTTTTTATATCCATGTGATAAAGCCCATTCTGCAAAAGCAGCGGGGTCATTTTCCCATTCAGAACAGACCTTTATTCCTCTACCACCATAATTTTTATAGTCTTTAGAGTTGGGGTTATTACATCTTGTTTTTATTCCAGTCCAAACTCTGTAAATATCTAAATGAGAATCTAATAAGCCGTGCTTTTTACCTTTTCTACCTAATTCGGCAACTATTTCTCGATGATAACAGCCGCAGCTTGTTGTTATTCCCTTTCTTAATTGTTCTGTAGTTGTTTTATGATAGTTACCGCAATCACATTTGCATAACCACACTATTTTACCATGTCTATCTTTTCCTACAATTTCTAATGCAACTAATCTTCCGAATCGTTGCCCCGTTAAATCCATTAATCTACCCATATCATTTTGTTTTTAAATTATAGTATTACTTCCGTTTACTTTTGTCAAAGTAAGTGTTCCCATAATATAGTTACTTCCAGCTCCCCTATTAACTACCACATTAGTAGGATTATACTCTTTCAAACAGACGAAAGTATTTTCCATATTTACGTACAAACTTTTGATATTAACTTTTCTTGACGTCATATAGTTAATGAAGTTTTCATGTGTTAAAATCACGTCTACAGTGCGGTCGTGGAAGTCCCGGACGATAAAATTGAGATTTACTTCCGCAGTTTTGAACAGGACTTTATCGGGAATAATTATATCCGCTTCATCCGAATCGACCCATTCTTGCATAAATATACCTTTTGGCTCTCCATGACCCATGAAATTCTCTATAGAAAGGACTGCTAAGCCATTCCACTTGGTAGTGAAGTCTGCGTAAGGCTCGCTACCGGATTTAACGTAATATGTATCTTTCCCTGTTTTCATTTAATTTTATGTAAAATTAATAATGTTCGATAGCTAACAAATCATCAACTCTTTTTGCTCTTGCGAAAATAACATTTCTGTTTATAGGATGATATTGTACAGAATACCCATACATATTTTTTATAATATTCATTTGAAACATTTGAATGTCTCCATTTTCATTTGTAGCATAACTTCCTGCTCTATATGCTACGGAATCGGAATAATTTCTAAATCCATTAGGTAACGTATTTTCTTTTAAATCTTTATCTAACTCATTCAAAATATCATAAAGATTATCATCAGGTGTTATTTGAACAGGAAATTCAGTTGGTGTATCTCCCGAACTTGCTGATGGTAAATATTTCATCAATCTATCATAAGCGGATGGGTTCACAATCCCCCCCCCCATGTTTCAACTTTTTTTACTTCCACTTCATCATTCGCAACAATGGTACGCAATTTCTTTTCCATAACTTTATTTTTAATATGATTATACTTATCGCAAATATAGTAATTATTTAGTTAATATAGTTAATTAACGTATGAAATTTTTAGTCTAACCGCCGTTAACGGAGAATACACCCTCGGATATTTATGTGCAAACACGCACAAAAGAACTAACCAATGGAGCAAATATAAGCCATACAAATATAGTTCAAATGAGGAACTATCAGAAGCCACAAAGAAGTTTGTTCAATATGGATTTCATGTAGAACATGCCGTTGCGAATGTTGTATTGTCAGATAATACACTTCGGTCTTTCCCGTGGATATATGAAGTACCTAACGAATGGTATAGATTAACAGATTGGGATGGATATTACCATTATAGCGTGGCTCCTATATTGTTTACTTTCCCAACTAAACTATATATTAGAGGTGGTAATAGTGGGAATATAATAGAGGGGATAAATGCTGCATTCAATGACTTGGCACAAAGTGGTTGGAATAGTAATAGTGTCAGTATTCAAGATGTTCTCCCCGATTCAGCATTGGACTATAGATTTACGATATGTGTATTAGCTTCCAATACTAACAATACTAACTTTGTAAAATGGTACGTAACCGATAGCCAAACATTAAGAGAGAGACTTAATAACCGGGATTATGGAGAAGTAAATATAAACCTAAATTTGAAACAAGCTGGGATAACGCAAGGGATGAAAGCGCAATTAATGTACTTCCTATCTTATAACAATATTCCGAACGGTTCTCATAGTCTTACTTCAAATGATTGTACTTCTTTAGAATATATCCCTAATGCCGATAGGAAGACTTATACAGTGGAATATATAAGCCCCACTTACGGACTTCATGCTACTATAGATTTCGACTTAAATAGCTATACAGGACGAGTATTTTATGTAACCCGTTTACATGTGAAGATTACCAAAGATTCCAACTATGTAGAATCATCTTTCTATTTAGATATTCAAGGGGAATTAGCTTCCGTAAATTGGATATGGTTGAAACAGGATATAAGACCTACTTTCACAAACAATGTTTATGAACAAACGTGGTACACATCACAATTACCGGAAGATAATTATTTGTGTATGGATTATGAAGATAGGGATTCTTTCAGTTGTATTTTACGTTTTAATGACCCTGCGAACGGATATACTGAAATTTTAGCGGAAGAATATAAAGATGTGAATAATTAATTGTATCTTTGTATTGCAAAAGTCTCATATTTCAAAGTGCTCTTGATTGCTATACCGCTTTCATACAGCACTATAAAAAAGGAATAAGCGCTACCTAAATTGATAGCGCTTCCTTTTTCATTCACCTATATATAACGGCATTATAAGCCCAATAGTTTTTTCGTATTCACATGCACCTTTCATAAATTTTACTTTGCACGGTCCTAAATATGAAGACCTAAAATAAATTATAATTCTTGGTGCATTCATAGCTTTAGAAAGTCTATCTAAAAGAGAACTATCTATAGGAATATTACATTTACTTTCAGATGGTAATTTCTCCCAATCTTCTTTATAAGGCATTGGCACTATATTATCCTCAAAACGAATTAGTATATGACAATCGTTCTTTTCAACCTCAAATCCTGCGTCTGTTACTCTTACTGTATCGTACCCTATCAATAGTTTATAGTTATCCGCATGAAGAAATTTCCCGTCCATAATCTTTATTTCATCTTCATTGAAAGAAGATATTTCCGGCAGATAAGCCTTTATGATTATGTGCCCTTCGCTTGCATACGCATATCCATCTTTGAAATAGATATGTTTTTTGAAAGGTCGTATCCAATCTGCTTTATCACATAATAAGTGTAGTTTAATACCCTTATTAAAGTTTTTTCGTTCAATCTTCATATCCTTCGTAGATTTTACATTGGTTTTCAATAAAGTTCAATAATTCTTCTTTATTTTTAAAAAGAGGAATTCCACCCCAAGCAGGATAGTTATTTCTTGCTACAGAAGCTCCGTCCTCCAAATAATATACCATGCTAAACTCTCCTGCTTCAATCACAATTTCTACTTTTCTTACTTTTACGTAATGTACAATGCACCCGCTTAAATAATAAACATTTTGCCCTACTTCAATTTCCGTATCAATCTTCATAGCCGAATATCCTCCTTTCAAAATCTATTGTCTTATCATCTCTTAGCACATCAACAAAAACTTTGTCAGTCGTATAAACAGGACAAACATCTCTTCTTCCTAATTCATTCAACGCTTCTTTCGCTGCGAAATTAAGGAGCCTTATCTCATAAGGATTATCAGTGACAAAATCATCATCCCAATCGAAAGTATCAGATAAAGTACAATCTAATTCTTTCTCGAAAAACTCCATCTTTTGCTCATTGAAATCTTTATCATCTAATGTAACCTTTACTTTAGACTTTCGTGTAATTACTACTTCTATTTCCCTTTTCATTTGTGTATGTATAAAAGTCCAACAACAAGTATTATAAACACCACTGCGATTATCCCGAAAGAGAATAAACATCCTTCTTCATACTCCTTTTCATTCGGAGAAGTACTTCTCTCATACCAATCAATTAACTTTTTCATGTTCTTTGTTTTTAGTTTCTGCAAATGTAGGAAGATGGTTTGATATATGCAACTAATTTTACGTAGTTTAACAGAAAGGGCGCCATCTTCGCAGACAACGCCCTCAACCATGATTAACCTTAAATCTAATACTATGAAAACACACGCTGCAAAGATAGCGATTTTTATTCTAACAACCTAACTTGAATAGAATTTCCCGCCGGCGCCGTCACGCTATCCATCCACAACCTCATACTTTGTAAAATTTGGTAATCGGCTCTTAGCTGTAAAAGTATTTGGCTGGTGGTTCCTACTTGGGCGTTCATTAAACCGACAAATTCCTCTATATAATTATTTTGTTCATAAATCTTACTTAAGGCATTATTCATATAGCCTGCTATCTCTTCTGCGGTATTCTCGGTAATCTGACTTATCCCCTTCGATAGACCGGATAACTTAGAATCCTTAGCAAACTGTCCTTTTTCTAATCCTAATGCTTCCGCTGTAGCTCTCAACTGTTCATTGATATTCTTCTTAACAGTTTCAGTTAAGTTATTAAATTCCTTTTGTTCTGCGGCTGTTATTGCTTCGTCCCCATCACTACCAGCTTGCGTATACTTATCAACAGCATCATAAAGTTTTTGAATATTATTTTTCACGATAGTAGACATAGCCGACTTAACTATCATGTTTTTTATCATATCTTCAAACTTTTCATCTAAGGAGGCTAAGGCATCCTCACCAGCAAGAAAAGCATCAATCCAAGCGCTTGCAAAGTCTTCCGCAGCGCTCTTCACATCCTGCCCCAAGATATTATTAACAATATCCGCAGTATCATCCTTTATCTCATTTGCAAGCTGTGCCCGTTGTCCTTCGAGTTCGGCTATCTTCTCCGCATCTTGGTCTTTCTTCTTGCGGCTCTTTTCCAACATGATTTGTCGGTCAAGTTCGGCAAGTTGTGCTTTCTTATTGGCGATAGCGGCTCTCTTAGCCATTGTCTCCTCGGTTCCCAACGAGGTCTTAACCGCATATTCAAGGTCTATGTAAGCATTTTCAAGTTTCTTAACCGCTCTTTCGCTGGCTTCTATCTGTCGGTTAATCTTCTTGTTCTTATTGTCGAACCAACCGGAGAACGTATGAAATAATCCGCTTACGGTTCCGACAAGTCCACCGATAATATCTCCTTGTGCTATTTGGGCGATACCCTTTGAGGTTTCTTCCAATCCCTGCAATGAGCTTGCGACGTCACCTATTATTTCGGTCGTTTCGGGGTCAAGTCCTAATGCTGTCCCGATTTCTCCGATAGTAGAAACAAGGTCACCTACCTTTCCTATTTCGGTTCCTACATCACCAATAGCAACTCCGACAAGTTGCATCTTATCCGCAGGGCTTTTGGCGTTTTTAATATTTTTAAAATCCTTTTTTATCTTCTCGAATGGGTCACGGCTATTCACCTCATTTTCGAGTTTTGCTATAGCTTCTTGTAACTCTTTGATTTCCTTTAAAGTCATGTTGCCCTTATTAGCATTTAATTGGGCTTTCATGTCGGAAATCATAGACTTTATGGTCTTCTTCCCATACTTTCCTAAATCATCAAATGACTTAATCCACGTATCAGAAGTATTCTTCCATTCCTCAAACGCAGCGCTCGTACTGGCTTGGCTTGCATCAACGTTAACAGCTACCTTTAATGGCTCTATCTGATTATCAATAACACCTTGTAACTTATCTTTTTCATCCTGCAATTCTTGTCTTACATTCGGGTTTGTAGTTACAGACAATAACAAATCTATTTTGGTAATCCGGTCAGTGATTTGATTCTCCTGCTCTTGGATAGCGAGAAGTTCAGTAAGGCGTTTCTGCTCTATCTGTGCCAGCTTGTCGGATAACGTTCCGTGGCGAGACACGATAGATTCAAAGGTCTTGTAACTATCTTCCCAATACTTAGCACTTACATCAGCAAGTTTTCTCCTTATATTTTCTATTACTTTAGAATGCTCGGATTCTTCTTTTTCAAGTTTCCTCATTGCAACAAGGGCGCCATCTCGTTCTTCTTGTGATTTAGTAGAATCTGTAGATATTTTACCCAAATCTTCAATCTTTTTTCTTGTATTTGCTATCTTTGATTCTATACCTGATACAACTTCGTCCACCTTATTCTCCAAATCTTCCAACGTAGTCGGATTTATATCAAACAAAGTAGCAAACAAATCTCCATAAGCGCCTGAATCCTTTATCTTCAAAGATATTTCGTAGTCTTCAAATGCTGAATCTATTTCTTTCTTTGCTTTGGCTAATTCCGCTTCATTGATAGCGATTGAGAAGTCAAGCTCATACTTGGAAATAGAACTACCCAATAGTTTCTTAGCCTTATCTGATTTAAGAAAGTCTTGTAACGGCTTTAATTCGTTTATTATATCTTGGGGATTCAAGGTAATAAGTTTGCTAAAGTCTATATTACCTTTCTTCATAGTTTTGAAGAAATCACCATAGATACGTTCGGTCTCTCTTGCCGCTATATTAACATCGCCCGTCTTCTTTACGAGTTCGGTATACGATGATATAACTTTTTCGACGTTGGAAAGAACCTCTTTTATATATTCTACCTCTTCCCGTTCAGCCTTGTTTATTTCCTTTTGCGTCTCAAAATTGATATTAAGGAGCGTACCAATCTGCCGAAGTATATCAAGTTGCTTTTTATTTCTTTCTAAATCTGTTCCGGGCACAAGTTTCCCAGTGGAAAGGATTTTTTGTTGAGATTCAAGCTCTTTATATGATTTCTTTATTTGTTCAACATAATTGTAGTAGGTATCATCTACTTTCGGTCTAAAAGCAGTACCAAGACCCTTAAATTTATCTAATAACTCATTTACAGAATCTTTAAATGTGTCTACAGGAGCATTAAGTCTTTCAAATTCTTTCTCTAAATCAGTTACAGCAGATTGATTACCAAAAGATTCTTCTAATTTTTTAAGTTCTTGTACTTTTGCTTTTTGATTTTCTATTAATGCTTTTGATTTAGCGTAATCTGCTAAATTACTTGCTTGAATTTGCTTTTCTAAATCTTCATATTTCTTGATAACAGCTTCAACTTGATTTCTTTGTTCAAGTGAACTATACCCCTGATTCTTAGATATTACGTCTATATTTCTTGAAATTTTCTCTATTTCTTTATTTTGTTCTGTTAAGGCATTCGTGTAATCATAAACATATTTTGTGGCTTCACCTCCAAAAAACTTATCTAATCCAGGGATATTATAGTTAAATCCCGATAAATATTTTTCTACTTCTTCTACATATGCTACCCAAGGGCTTATTCCTTCTTCTAACCCATTTTTTATTCTATTGTTAAAGTTATTAACAATATCATTCGCTGCGGCTCTTGGTATTCCTTCTCTTTCTAAAATTTCAAATATCTTAGACAGACTTTTATTTATGTCTTCTCCATATTTATCTGTTATGGTAGATATACCTTTTTCTAATGTTTGCGCTCTTGCTTTAGCATATATAGCTTCTGTAACTTTTGAATAATTTTTCTCTAATTCTATCAAGTAATTAGATTCTGTTAATATATTAGGAAGATATTCTCCATAAGTATCATTCATTTGTTTTAGAGCATCGTCAAACTCACGTGTACCAGCGGGAAGTTGTTTTAGTCTTTCTACTAAAAAACCGAAATTATCAGAAAGTTTTTTAGCATTAGCCATTCCATCAGTAACAACCTTATCTAATTCTTCTCTAAAATGAACTAATTCTTGATGTGCTGCATATAAATGAGTAAGGAATGATACTATACCTCCAACTACTATAACCGGCCAGAGAGTTTTAAATGCAGTTACAACTCCATATACCACCTTTTGAACAAACATCATAGTATTAGCAAAAGCCTTTTGTATTAAAATACCAGCCCTCGTTTTGGCAGAATATGTGATTGTTGCATCTGCGACACCCTGTATGGTAACTCTTTGTTTTGATAACAATCCACTTAGCCAAACAGTATTTTGATTAAATTTATCTCCTGCTAATTTGGCTAAAAGAACAGCCGCTTTATATACACCAAACTCAAAAGCGACAGATTTTATAATAGCAGCAAAATATCGCCAATGTTTCAGTGCTTCTTGTATTCCGGATATAAGTCCAACCATATCTCCTTGATTATCCTTACCTATATCATTCAGCATATTGTTATAGGCATCCGTCAAGTTCGATAACTTACCTTTCAATGTCTCCGCTTGCTTAGCTTGGAAGTCAAAGAACATACCACCCTCATCGGTGTAGCTGTTAATGACTTTCATCACATCACCGAACGAAACCATCTTGTTAGACATCCGGTCGAACACTTCACCAACGGATACTACCCGGTCTTCCAACTGCGAGTACATTTCAGCCAGCTTCGGTACGATAGGCAGACCCGCATTCGCAAAGTCTCGTGCGTCTCGTGCGGTCAGTACGGTTTGTGCTCGTATCTGTCCCAAGTTGTACGTCAGACGCTCCATCGGTACGCCCAATGCTGCGGAAATATCGGCAAGGCGGCGGGAAGTATCAACAAGTTCGCTCGCTTCAAAGTTGTATGCGGCTAACTGCTTGGTAGTGTTAGCTAAGTCTATAACGGTAAACGGAGACTTCAAAGCGTTTTTCTGTTGTTCACGGAATATCTGTGAGCCTTTCTCAAAGTCACCAAGGATAGCGCCTAAAGACCGTTCCACCATTTCATACTCACCTCTTACATCTGCGACAGACATAATGAATCCTTTTAACGCTTCGATAGACGCATAGTAGAGCACTCGCCGAGTAAGATTCATAAATGATTCAGCGAGTTTGCTTGTACCTTTCTGTAGATTGACACCGCTCGTCAGCGCATCTTGGTTGGCTTTCTTAAGATTATGAAGTTCCCTGTTTACGGCTCTTAATTTCTCTTCGTACTTATCGTCCGTACTAATTAAAGTTTGCTGAACCTGTTTCAACGCTTTCATCTTCTCGATACGTTGCTGTATAGAGTTGGCTTGCATAGCCATTGCAGAATCATAGCTCTGCCCACCTTTCAAGACACGGGTCTTTGATTCAAGTGCCGCCGTTTTTTGTGCTATTTGAAGTCTTTTCTGTTCAGCAGTAACAGTGTCTTCGGTTTTCTTTTTATTCTTGTCTAATTGTAATCCGAGTTTGACTAATACCTTTAATGTCTCTTTCCGATTTAAGACTTCTTGCAAAGTCTTCGCATTCTGATTACCTAAGTTCTTGTTTATCTTCTCGTCATAAGCTGCCCGTTTAGAGTTCATCTGACTGATACTTGTACTTATCTCCTTAGTAATAACAGATATATTCTTGAAAGATTCTTCTATTTTAGAGATTATACTGTAAACAGAATTTAGCTCATTGACATTCAGACCGCCCAAGGCAGACGGGGTAGCAGCAGGCGTAGAAGCCTTACCACTATCTTTGCTGGCGGTTTCAAGTTTCCCTTGCAACTCACGAATCTTCTCTTCCATACCTTTCACTTGGTCTTCAAAGCCTTTCGTAAGTCCCTTGCCAATATTAGTACCTATTTCTTTCGCCGCAGTCTCTATTCCGCTCAAACTCTTTTCAAGCCGAGTGGTAGAGTTCTCGAAACGTTCTTCTACTTTCTTTAATGTCTTATCTATGCTCGACAGTAAATCCTTGTCGGTCATACTGGCACTAATCGCCACGTCTTTCTCGTCTGCCATTGTCGTATCGGTTAAATTTCGGGTATCATGTCCAATATGTTCTTACCATTCGGTAACGGGACATTCTTACCTCTATGTTTATTATTCTTACAATATCTCTCCCAACGTTTCTTATCTACCCCTTCAAGATACTTCAAATGTGTGCTGTCATGTGTCAGTAGGCTAATCTGTGCCAAGCTCATCTTATACATATAGTCGTCATACGTGAACTGCGGAAAAGACTTTAGGAAGTCACTTATCCGCCCTGCGCTTGAGACTGAAAAAATCGTAACTGTTCCTCCACTATCTTCGGAAGTGTCGTTAACGAATTGATAAGGTTCTTCGCCGATGAAATGCAAAAAAAAAGCGGACTTAAATCTATCGACTGAATGGCGCTTAGCACAATGGACGCATACTGCCGGGGTTCCAATACCGAGTTCAGTACCCGTGCTTCCATGAACTTAATCAGTTTCTCATTGTTGCTCATCACCTCCAAAGCGGATTCATAGTCCTTAATATCATCCGGCTTGAATAAGTGATTACACAGAATGATAGCCACTATCCGGCTTGTCTTTTCTATGTCATTACATACGGCATACAGCAACTGTCTATCTGTCTGTATTTCATCATCTTCTTTCTTCACATCCAATAATTCTTTCATTATTAGATTGAATGAATACGCTCTTAGCCGGTGTACCCTATATTCATGGTCTCCTACCTTCTCTATTGTCGGGCAGTCGGCTATAATGTCGGCTACTTCACGCTTGGCGTATTCGGGAATTTCAAACTTCTTTTCTTCCATGTTTTTTTAGTTAATTTATTAAATTACACAAAATTAATGTTTTTTTTTGTAAAAGTTGAATTAACGTAGAAAATTTTAGGTCTAACCGCGGTTAACGGAGAATACACGCTATCATATTTATGTAAAAATACTCATGGAAAGATAAACAAATTGGCACGCCACAAGCCTTTGCGGTTCTATGATATAACCATGCCTACCGATGCTGCAAACTCCGGTGCATTAAATACTGCATGGGCAAATGGTTCAGATTATCAAAATAGAGTAGGCGGTCTAACAATGGCTTCACATTCGGTAGATGCGAGTGATAATCTTATGGGCTATTTAAGTAATGCCATATCACGTTATTATGAAGCGCCAGACGGTACAAATTTTCCTTTCCGTTTAGCTGATTTCAACAAATACAAGCACAATATAAGTTACCTATTTACAGGGAACATTCCTTTCAAAGTTGATATTTACGGTGGGGAAAAGCGATTGGGCGGAACTATGTACATGAACATCACGCTTGGTATTATTCCCGAAGATTCAGATAGAGAATATCAGTTAGAAGCAAAGGAGCTATTAGGAATGGGATTATATTATGGCGTATGTATTGCAAGAAAGAGCGGTACTACTAATAACAACTCTTGGCAATCAAACGGGTGGGATTTCCTGTTCATTACTACCAAAAAGAAGTTGAGTTCTTATACAGGGAAAAGTGAAGAAAGGTTCATGACTATAGAGAAGATAGACGATTATCATTATCAGTTTGGGATAAAGATACCAGCGCAATCTGATGGAGGTCTAACTAACAGTAATGGATATTTTGATTCTACGGTTGGTAAGATAATGAACGTATATCCTATTACATGTACTTATCCGTTTACTTTCTTGGATTCCGGGGATTCATACGCAACGATACAAAAGATACAGTGGAGTTATGAATATTATGCTATGGAAAGTTTCACGTTACAGCCGAAGTCTTCCAGTGTGAATTATAAAGACCCAACTGTTACTCTTATTTCCCCAACTATCAATATTACTTATGGCAATGGTATAGCCAATGTTCAATTAGGAGGAATAAGTGTAATGTTGAAATCCAATGGTGGTGTCTCTAATTACGTATTTTATGTGAGTAGTATATCCACATCTGTAATAGTAGTTGGTACTAATTCTTCCGGAAGTCAAGTGACCGTTTATAAAACGCTTTCGAGCGACTCATGGGATGGTGGAATTAATTATCCTATAAATCTGAATTACGTAGCGGGAAGTACTTCGAGCCGAACTGTATATCCTAATGCGGTAGCCACTGTCGGAAAGACACAGACGCCTAACTTAACGAATAAGAAGGCTTACTTACAAATATCCGTATCTATATATAACCGGGTTTACGACACTTATGTTTCGCCAGCTAATAACCCGGGATTAAAAACTTTGATAAATTTGGATAGTAATTATGTTTGATTTACTATCTTTGCAAAAACATTTTGATTTACATAATATAACAAAACAACAAGAAGCGCCACCTGTGAAGGCAGCGCTTTCTTTTAATATTGTGTATACTTTGGAATTACATCCGCATAATTCTTTTCCGTATTCTCTTCCGTTTCTTTCAATGCAGCCAGTTTCTTTTCCTCTTCTTCCCATTCGGGCGGTATATTAAGGTTAGCTACGTTTCTTGCTTTTAATATATCTACATCCATGTACGGCATCGGACTTTTTTTATTTAACTTGTGTACAGTTAAAAAATCTGATGGCTGTTCAGTAAACTTTATTTGTTCGAGTTTATCAACCAATTCTTTCATATAAGTATTGGGGTCGTAAATATCGGGAAGTTCTATCCCGTCCATGATATACTCTTCTATTTCCCTTGCTACATGTATTACATTAACTCTGTCTACGTTTTTGAGACTTGCCGCTAATCTTAGGGCTTCGATTCTCACTTCAATTTTGCTATTCATTTCTTGATAAGTTTTTTGTATTCTAAATTAGAAATCTCTTCGCAGTCTTCCGGCACGTCATATTCCCAATCCTCATCAATATTGAAAAGATAATAATCGGGGTTTGACATATCGAATCCGGCTTGGCAAAACGGGTCACCACCGCCAATAATTTCGTCTAAATCTTGCCTATATATAGACAGCTCTTTCCAATTGTCGAAATCTTGTTTTATGGCTTTCGCTCCCCTTTCTCTTATCCAATATCCATCTTTTACTCCTTTAACTTTTCTCCAAATCGTTTTATCAACTTCTTCATCAAGGAGTACTGCTGATATACCTTTATAAAAGAATATATTGTATACTATCCCTTTGAACCCATACTTTTCTTTTAGTTCTTCCACTTTTTTATCGAAGTTTTCCGCTTTGTCGAAAATCTGTTTCAACTTCTTTCCGGTCTCCGATTGTCTGCTTGTTTTAAAGTATCTTTCCATTGTATTCGCTTTTAGTCCCGTAATCGTCTTCGGGGTTGAACGTTAAGTTTTTGAAATCAAATTTATCCACGGGAACAATATGTCCCCATGTAGCCTTACCTATATTACTATCGGTATTTCCTCCATTATAATAACACTTTGATTCCAATGCGTAATATCTAAAAAGACATGAATCTTTTCTATAATCTTCCTCTGTTACAAAGCACAAGGTATCTATTGGCAAATCTTTCCGTGGCGGCTTTGAGTAGTCTACCGTACTCCAATCTCGGTTATCTTTAGAGGGGAACAAAATACATTCGCTATCATCTATTTCATTCATTTTACCATTAGGTAAAACTATGTTTACAGAATTATTCTTATTTATAAGTCTTATATTATTACTTGATAATATTTTATCAAATTTCACTGTCCCATAAGCCGGAGAAAAAAGCTCTATACCTGATGGCGCATACCGCAGGCGGTCAGCGATAGTAAGAACAGGCGAAACAGGGGCTACTTTTCTCTCTGACACCCAACACACCGAGGTATTCGGAAAAGTTACTTCCATTCCGTCCTCATCATAAGAGAAACTTCCACCATCATGTAAAGGAGAATCAATAACATATCCGTAATCAGAAGTATATTTATTGAATCCACTCGGGAAGTAATATGCCACAATGTTGTGTTCTTCCTCTTTATATATTATTCTATCTCCGATTCTAAATCGGAATTTACTTTCATTTATTTTCATAACTTTTCTACTTTAAATCCAACGTACCAACATATCCATCCCACTTCCACCGCCCAATCTTCCCAACCTTCTTTTGCGGGATTGGCATATACTCTGAATGATGGTAGAATACTAATTGTCCTTTTGAGACACTTAGTCCTAAACGTTATCTTCTTCATTTATAATCATATTAAAATAAGTTTCTGCATCTTCATGTATTGCACTCATGAGTTTAAATACATTATTATCATCACTAATCTTCTTGTGCTGTTCCTCTGTAGTATTGGTAAAAGTCACTCTGAAAATTAGATTTGATGCTTTTTTGTGGTAGCCCGATTTTATTATTTTATCACCGTCACCGATACCATAATGTATTAGTATTTCAGTCTCTTCTACCTCTGTGAGTACTTTTTCGGTAAGTCCTATACTCTTCCAATATTCCAAAGTATCTATATGGTACTTTATTTTGTCGGAGAATAGTTCTTTCATATCCTCCTTTATTACATACTTTTTCATAGCCAAATCCTTTCTTTTGGTTCCTCTAACATTTCTATTAAAGACGTCCCGCCGTTATCAAACTCGGTAATAAATACGCTCTCTTGTTCGTTCTTACTAATTATCACGCAGAAAGAATCGTCATAGTCTATCATTGAACGCTTTACTATCTCGTATAGTTCTCCCTTTATTTCAACGAACTGCGGAGGATAATAGTAGTTAACCAACGCTCTCACGTATGAATCATAGTCTGACAGAGTTATTCCTCTTTTCTCGCACTCTTTCTTTGCCCACTCGTCCGGTTGTTGAAACCCTAAGTCTACTTTCCGGATTCTGCCGATGTGTTTCTCAAATTCGCTCATAATATAAATGTATTAATTGTGAATAAATATACTACTTTTATTGCATGTATTATGTCACTAAAAAATAGTCCAAATAAGAACCATATTACCAATTCTTTCCAATCCAAATCTCTCATGTCAAATACTTTTGCAATTCGCTGTGTATTTAAATTTCTCGCAGGCTACTTTATCGAAGCTCGCCTTATCGCATTTATAAAAGAACTTGCAATTGTAGCAAATCCTTTCAAACTTCACTTTTTTCTGTTTCTCTTTTCCCATATCCTAAAATAAAAGTTGCGAGCTAAGACTGCCTTAACCCGCAACAAAAGTATCTATTTAGTTTAATATATCAAACTACTACGCACAATTTAACCTTTCTTTAACCTTTCGGAGTTCTCCCCTCAAATATGCTACTTCGTTTTCGAGTAGTTCCACCCGGCTGATAGTTTCTTTTTCCGCTTGGATAAGAATCGGGATGAACTTCTCGTAACGAATACCGTAATACCCATCTCCGAACATATTAGGTACTACCGCAAACGGGGCTATGCTTTCGGCTTCCTGTGCGATAAGTCCGTACTGTTGTTCGTCTGTATTGAATACAGGATTCATGGCTTTTGCGATAGAGTTCCACTTATACGCTTTGGGATTAAGACCTTTGATAAAGGATGTTCCATTGAATGTTGTTATATCCTCCTTCATACGGGCATCGGATGTTGACTGTCCTTTACACGAAACGTACCCATCGCTCCATATCCCCGTCGGCGCATACAACGTTGCCGGAAGTTTCAAGCTCACGTTCCCGCTACCGTTGACCGATACCCCTGCTCCTACGTACTTACTTGAATAGTCGTAGATGTAGAAGGTGCGGGAAGTACCCCAATAGGATGTAGTTATTGCTGCCGTTCCGTCAAAGGTCGTGCCGTTGATGGAGCGTCCCGTCTGTAATCTTGTGGCTGTTCCTGCATTGCCGGATGCGTTACCTGTGATACTGATGCCCCATGTGCCGGATGCGTTGCTACCGTCTGTAAATGCGAATGATGAAGCATTATAACCATCTAAGTAATCAGCATTCAAGTTAGAACATAAAGTAGAGCTTCTACAATATATATAAGTACAATTTATAGTACCATTAAAAGTTGAATTACCATTTCCGATTTGAACAAAAGCCGTACCTAAACCTTTACTTGAAGTTGCTAATCCTAACCAAATATTACTACTTGTATCATATCCAATCCCGAATGCGTTTGTGCCTTGTCTAATCATAGAGAAACAACTCACATTTATGTTATTTGGTCTACAAACATTTACATACCCATACGAGTCATCTTGAGATTCCCCAGCCGATAACACCCCATTATTTACCCGTAGCGTTCCCGTCATAGTATCTCCGCTCGCATTAACGTATCTACTATCTAAGTTACCCAACGACTGCCCGTTTAGGTACTGTGCATTCAGATTCGGACACAGAGAAGTGGTGTTAGCATAGAAGTAAGCACCTGTGACTAAAGCATCTGATTTTATATCGCCTTGACAATATAGAGCCTTCCCAGCATAGACCCGTACCCAAGTTTTATCAGTCATATTAAATCCACCCCCATAATCTTCCCAATATATACCACCACTACCGAACATTCGGAGCCATTCGTTGAAATACGACGCACCCCACCTTGTATCTCTTGACCCAAGCGAGTAAGTATTGTTAGCGTATGGATTTATACTACCACATATAATACTCCCATAAGGAGTTATGCGTAAATTTTGCCCATTATAATCATTAGCCCCTAAATAAACATACGCTAAATCATTATTTATCCCATTTATTCCTAAATACATTAATGTTTTCGACCTATCCGCATTATGTATTCTTAAAGGAGCATACGCCCATCCGCCACCGGATGCAGAAGCTCTATTGATTATTTTTATATCTTGTTGTTCATTTGAAAAATAGTTAGTGGCATTTAGTCGTGCATACCGACTATCCAAATTCCCTATATTCGCCTGTTGATACGTAGTTGCCAACGAAACATTCCCGCTTCCATCTATTGACACGCTACCCGTGACCGCTCCTGTTAAGGTAATGGTACGAGCAGATGCCCACTTACTTGCCGTAGCCGCATTCCCTGTAACACTAACTCCAAGCGTGTCACTACATGTTGTGATAGTGCCATTGGCGAAATATACAGGACGAGACGCACTACCCACGGCGATAGTACTATTTGTTGGAACTCCTCCGACTAAATAAAATAGTCTATTTGAGCTACCATAATCACCTGTAGTAAGTTTGCTTGCTACTGTTGCATTAGTAGCTGTCGCTGCGTTTCCGGTTATACTTATCCCCCAAGTTCCCGTAGCGCCCGAACCACTTTTTGACGGATGTATCTGATTGGTATAAACTGAATAATTTCCACCGTGAAGAACCACATTCCCATTTATCTGAACAGCTAAAGTATTCTTTCTATATTTCTTACTTCCATCATAAGAAGTAATATACATATCCAAAGTTCCTTGTGATTTTAACCAATCAAAACAAACTGCTTCCATATTAGTCCAAGAAGTTTCTCTTGAAGATATTGCAAAATTCAGACCGCTTACTTCGCAATATTCGGGTCCCATTAAGGCACGGAAGTTGTTATATTGTCCGCAAAACGCTACGGCTGGTGCATCATCGGCTTTATTTGGACTAATCCAAATACCTCTCGTATAATTATCGGAAGTACGGCTGTATATGTTAATATCTCCGCCACTTCCACCTTCGGCAGTAGTATCGCTGATAAGTCCAACGCTTCCACCCGTAAAATTCGCTATAAGTAATGGTGTTGCGGTAACTGTTGCTGTTTTAGATTGTAATGATATTCTAAACCAATTTTCTCCAATTATACCTACTCCACATTGGTTATTCCCTATTGATGAGCCTTCAAATAATAAATATGAAGGAATTATCTTTCTACCCGTTATCGTTTGTGTGGTATCTAAGGTTACATAATTACTCAAAGAAGCAGTTGTAAGAGCATCAGTGATACCATATCCGGCTAAAGTGGTCGGTGTATTGGTAATCTCGCTGAATGAATAAGACGGTTTAGATGAACCAATCCAAGACGGTTTTCCCGAGATATTATCCCACGTAGTAGAGGTAACAGTCGGATAAGCCGGCAGTCTAACTACCCCATTGGAAGACGGATAAGCCGTATCACCAAGGTAGACGGTCACAGACGAGATGCTCGGAGTGCTTTCCAACGTAGTAATCCGTGACGCCAGCATATTGATAGTGTAGGCGTTGAACGTACTTGTGAGGTCTGAATCATTGTATGACTTCCCTATGTCGGAATATCCGTATACTGTCTGTATGATACCGCCGCCACCGCTACCGCCGCCATCAGAATACCCTTTTGCAGCTAAGTTACCGGCTGCCCATAAAACCACGGAAGAAGTGCCATCCTTATGGTAAACTTTGATAGCGTTATTGTTTTCGGCATCTACTCCAATACGTACACCGTTGGCGAACTCTATATAGTCCGATAATAACAGGGCGCTCATCGGGTAAGTGTCAATATTAGAGAATGACGCTATTTTCTTTGTTGTTCCTACACGATTGCTGTATGTGATATGGAATAGAGAAACGTAGTCTCCTAATTGGTCTTCGTTGATGATGAATGAATTGGGGTCAGCATAAAATTTACCGCTTGTGTCCCAATGAACAGCACCGTTAGCCAAATAGCCGGAACCGTCCATTCTTAGAAGTGCTTTGGCTGCATTGTCAGGAACAGGTTGTCCGCTCGGTATAGCTTCTCTATCTATCATTGCACCACCATACCATGCGGCAATACTCTGCCCGCCTTTCTCTGCGAGCCAAATACCGTTCATTCCGCTCCACACATCTACCTTACCCGTTGATTCGTTCTTGTCTCCTAAAAAGATAGTAGAAGTGTTAAGCAGACCGCCCAATTGGGTAGTCTCATTCTTAAGAGCATCTCTCAAATAATCCCATCCCTCTAAAGACACACCGATAGATGCTTCCACATTCAGTTTAGCGGCTTCATTAATAGCGTTCAGTGCGGCAGTACGGGCGTTGTAATAGGCATCTTGCTTGGTAGAGAAATCGCTTGGTATGGAAATATTCTCCGGTTCGGGTGCGGACAGAGCCACCAACTTCGCACGATAATCGGTATGTGCTGAAAGGAATGCGGTCGGTTCACCCATTGAATACAGGCTATATCCGTTCTGTACATTCAGCTTGTCAGCGTCAATACGGACTATCTCGTCTTTCAGTGCCAGCTTTTCCGGTGGTGAGATAACACCATCAGCAGCCCATTGGTTCAGCCGAGTAGCAGCATTCTGTGCTACAGTAGCAGCGTTTTTAGCGGCTTCGGCAGCGGCATCCGAATAACCTTTCAAAGTCTGTTGAATCGCTTCGTTGGCGGTCTCAATAGCTTTGTTAAGATTTGCGTATGAGGTATTGAATGTTGCAAAGGCATCGTTTACCTTATCTACTTCTGTTCCATCAGCCACACCGTCAGCTATCACCGTTCCGATAAGGTCGGTAAGCGCTTTCAAGTCTGCCGCGAATGTTGCATACGCTCCGGCAAGTCCTTCCTTTGCGGAACCGGATAAGTACGTATTTCCGTACAACTTATCATAAGTCGCCTTGACTGTTTCAGCGGTCGTGTTCAGAGTGTTAATATATTTCCTTATACCAGCCGCTTCGTTCTCATCAACTATATTATCTTTGAATGTTCCGTCTACATAGTTCTTGAAAGAAGAAACCTCTTGTTTTGCTTCTTGGGCAGCCGTCTTCGCTGCATCAGCATCACTTTGTGCCTTATCCGCAGCGGCTTGTGCGGCAAGTGCATTCTTGTTAATTTGGTCTTGGATGAACTTGTTGGCGATATTCAGATAACCAATAAAGTCCTTATACTTTAGGTTGAACGCTTCATACCGTCCGTTAACCAATGTAATCTCGTTACTATCAACTACATGGTCGCCCGTAACCAAATTGATAGCATCGGTCAGGTCTTTGATAGCGGCTGTCAATCCTTGATAACTTGTATCTAAGTTTTTCTTTTCAACCGAACCTTCGGTCAGTAATGGATTTTTAGATACAACATCATAAGATTCGTTGGCGCTGTGTTGGATAGTGGTAATGTTCTCCATGTAGCGGGCAATCGTCACGGCTTCGCTACGGTCAATGATTCCGTCCGCAAACGCTTTGTCCGTGAAGTCCTTCATGCTGGTAACGGTGGTATTAATCTCACCTACCTTTTTCTCCGCTTCCGAAGCCGCCTTGTTCGCTTTAGCCGCTTCATAGAATGCCTTGGACGTATCATTGTCGGCAATCTGTAACCATTGCCAAACTCCGTCAATAAGAAGCCAACGCCAAGATTTACCTGCATCCGGTGTAGTGGTATCATCCACATAAGCCTGTATGTTGGTGAACACATCCCTTTCATGGCGTCTCCTTTCTTCCTCGGTCTTCCATTCGTTGGCAGGGTAATTGTCCGGTGCGGGTGAGTATTCACCATAGAATGTTTCAATCACACCGTCTATTTGGTCTTGGAAACTACCGAGCAGCTTCTCCACATCAGAGCCGTTAGTCGTAACCAACTTACCTTTTATTTCTACTCCCTCGCCTACGTTGAACTTAATATAAGAAGCCCCGTCCCGGTCACCCGAATAGAAGTTGCCGTAGTTCTTAAAATAAGCACGATAACTTGTTGTGGTAACCGGCTCTCCTCCCTCAACCGGATGGCTCGTAGTGAACTTCTCTACACCGAAGTCTATGAACTCCTTGTCAAGATATGAGTAACTGTTAATGCCTACATACAGCGTCATACTCGGCGAGAACGTATCTACCGCACTGAATATCAGAGCGTTCTGTCTTGTTATATCGTCACGGTTACCCAATTGGCAAATGGTATCACCCTTTGAGGGTATTCCACTTCCCGTATCGTAATCCGTCTTTGACAGGTCTATGTAATCATCACCGACACCGACAACCAAACGCCAATAGTATTTATTGCCTACATTCTCGTAGACGCCCTCCTTGATATTGAAGTCTTGGCACAGCGCTTGGTCTCCGACACGGAACCTGTTCTCAACAGCCTTTGTGGTATCATCCGCCTTGAAGAAACAGCGATAGAAGTCGTAGGTCTGTTCCGGTGTAACTACATTACCCTCATCATCCAATACGGCATCCACATGGTCTATCACATCAATACATTCGATACCGCCACCGGGTGTAATCATCTGCCGACCTCCGATAACGCCCGTTTTAAGGATTTCCAACGCATAGAAAAGCGCTTTCTTTCTGACGGTCAAGTAGTCCATCTCGGCACGGGAATTACCCTCCAAATCGCTTGTGAAGATACCGCCCGAAGCTCCGTTGACGAACTTACCTACCTCAAATCCCACTGCGGCAATCTTTCCGGAAGAACGGTCATTCGACACCTTGCTTAACTTCTTGCTAAGTTCGGATGCTATGTTGATTCCCGTTGACGACTGTAATTGTGCCAACTGCATACCCAAACTACTCAATCCGTCTGTAATCTGACCGATAGAGTTAAGGGTGATAGTAAGCTGGTCTGTTAATGTTATCTTGTATTCCGGATAGTCCTTGTTCCCGTAGGTGACAGACATCTCCTTTACGGACAGCATCAAAACATCGGTCTTATACCGGAACCGGATGATACTGCTCGGATTAATTTGATTCAGTATATTTTTGTTGGTTTCAAAGAAGTATTGGTCGAACTCTAACGGATAATCCAAGTACGGGGTATTGTTCTCCCTCATGTACTGTTTCATCGCATTATCTAAAGTTAGCTGCGCATTATTCAAATACTTCTGCGGCATCTCTATACCCAAGAATACATACGCATCATTAGCTTTAACCTGTTGCAATTTGGACGGAAGAATAGTTCCGAATGTTTCTATATCCTTGAATACAGTAATAATGATAACTTCATCCGTACTGTCTGGATATTTCTCCAAATCACGTTGCTTGCCTTTCGGGTCCCAAATAAGTTTGTCGGGGTCTTCGGGGTCTTGGGAATACATATTCTTTTGCAAGTCTTCCCAATCAACGGCTAATTTGTAGTTGGCGCCAAGTGTCTCACCATCCTGCATATTGATAACCATATCGCCCGTTACAGATGCTTGGGCGTACAGGTCAAATCCTAATGAGGGTAATCCGATTTGGAAAGTAGACTGCTTGACTTCTCCGGTGTCCCTATCTATTGTATCGTCCCATCCTCCTTCCGGAACTAAAACACTATCAATTAAGTCTATACGGTGATTGTTGTGTGTAGCGCCTTTGATAGTCGCCTTTATCCCGGAGAACTCCTTAACAGCGAATGACGGCTTTAACGGGTCAATAGGAGTAGGATAGCTGCTGTCAGCATCGTAGTAATCCCTTAACTCGGTATTAGGGTCGTACAACGGAGAATCATAGTTGACCTTTCTTTCCAAACTTTCTATGTAGCAAGTCGGCATCAGATAGTCACGGGTATAAGGATGATTGATAGCATTTCCAGCACCGTCCCGAATGATAGGATAACCGAACGGTAAGTTGTCACTGCTACCATATCCGGCAATACGTGTGATAACCTTGTTCTTCTTTGGAGTAGTGCTATTGTTCTTCAATCCCATGTGCTGCCCGTATTGGAATACAAACGGGTCTCCGTTCTCATCCAACACTTCTTGTGCCGGCTTACCGAAATGTATCGTATATCCATCAATGGTAAACGGTACTCCCCATTGGTCGTATACCTTCTTACAAGCGTCAGAGATGAAGTTATCCTTGAATGTAAGGACGTCTTGTACTATCTTTGATTGATAAGTATTTTCTACGCCGCTTATCGTAACTTTCCATTTGGTATTAACCAAGTTGGCGGCAATCTTGTTTACAAAGTCGTGGACGCCACCAATCCAAGAGAAGTCCCTCTTTTCTGTGTTGAATCTGTTGTCACCCGAAAAGGCGGGCTTATCGGTAAACGGTATGTCGAATAGTTCAACCATCGGATGATAGAACACACAACTATATTCCGTCATTCCCTTTAGTTCGGAATTGTCGCTAAGAAGTCCTTTCTTCGTAATGGTCGGGAAGTCCTTCATAAGGAATCTTGTTCCTTTGTACTCTACATACTCCGTTAGGGCGAATGTGAGGTTCTCATCTTTCCAATAGAACTTTCCCTCAATCCTATCGTTAAGGGTCATTGCGCCCGACACATAGCTCCACTTGTGCATCTCAATGCCGCCCATGTAGCCGCTACCGTCTCTATTCTTAATTGGTATAGTCTGTTTTTTGCTCTGCATTACCGTAAAATTGAATGGTTCTTCTTCCAAAATCTAAATGCCATCACCCCGAAAATCAGTACATTGATAACAAGTAGCCACCAACACCAAGTCGGGACTACCTTCTTTTCAATAGTCTTCTCCTTAATTATTTCTTTGGCTTGGTAAACCGTGTCCGTTTTGTTGACTATTCTGTTCTTATACTTGATTTTCTCAACATACTTTGTATTGTACACCGTGTCTCCCTGTTGAAAGATGGTGTGATATATGCTGTCTTTCTTTTCAATATAGGTGGTATCGTGTACCTCTTTGATTAGCAAAGTAGCCTCCTTATCGGATTCCATTTGCTTGGTAGTCCGACAGGAGGTTACTGAAACTAAAAACAGAATTGAAAAGAAGAAAGAAAGCTTTTTCATTCGATTGTCAATATTATTTTATCACCTGCTTGGTGGGCGTCAATCAATTTGCACATCAACTTATGAAAAGTTATTGTGCTCTCTCTCAACCCGCCTACTATTTTATTCTCTCCCACGGCAATACATCCCGATAGTTCTTCGGGTTTATTAGCCACGTGGATAAGTACTCCTGTGAAGCCTTTAACGTCAACCAGCCGGGGAACTTTTCCTCTGTATGGTATTGCCCAGCTTCTGTTTTGGAACTTCGGGCTTACCGTATCCATGTCTATCTCGTAAACTCCGGTTGGTATTGCAGTTTCATGCTTTACCTTTATCTGCTTTATTTCACTTACCGTCATATCGGAAGTCAACCCACGGTCTTTGTCTTCCAACGTATCGCAAAAATACTTGCCGTCAAGATACATCTTACCGATAGTATACTTATCCTTTTTGTAAGGTCTTGTTACTTTAATGTTCAGTGTTCCCATTGTCATTTATATTTTTAGTACATCCGCCGCACTCTTCGCATTCATACTTCGCATCAAATTCCGCCTGTTTCAAAAGAATAGGGCAGTCTTGGCTCGGTACTCGGCATGAATATGCTTGCCGGATTGATATTACTTTTTCTTCATAACGTTTTTTCAGTCTCCACAATTCGCTTTGGGTATCGTCCAATCTCTTATCCATCTGTGAGATAGTAGATGTTAAACTATCCCTTATGATATTGATTGACTTCTCCAAATTAGAAATCTCTACAGATTCAGCTTCGGCGGCAGCTTTCTTCTTGGTAGACCCCAATGTTAAGATGCTGGCTCCGAAACTTGCTAATCCCGTCCCTCCTATGATATACGATATGATTTCTCCCCATTCCATTTTAAACATCTTTACTTGTTGTTGTTTTATTGTTTACGTCTATTATCTCTGTGCTGTTGTTCTTGCTTATCCGCTCGGCTTTTTCCGCCTGTGCCAACATTTCTTGTTGCTTCTTCTCTTCTTCCCTTGCTTTTCTATCAAGCTCATCCGGTGCGGCAGAAGGAGAATTTTCAACAAGAGTTTGTTCTGACAGCCATTTGGATTCCATTGATAAGTTGGTAATCTTGGTGGCGTTGGTTTCCATGCTCCACGGAACGAGGGTAGCTTTAATCTTAAGGTCGGTATACTTGTTTGTAGCCCCTTGTTCGAGACCGAGCATCTCTTGGAACAGGTAGGCAAGCTCATTGAAGAACTTACTCCAATCAGACACACTTTGGGTGGCGAGGGCAATGTCATTACGCATAGACAGCGCAATTCCGTTACCACCGCTACCCGTAGAAGTAATGTCTTTCGGAGTAATAAAGCTGACGGACGCTGCGATAGATACTTGTGAAAGTAAAAATTCCAAGTAGCTAATCATGCTTTCCGGTTCGGGAAATTCCAATGTCTTTGCATCCGTCTTGTAGCTTGTACCCTCCTCGGCTGGTAAATTTATTATGAGCGTACCGTTGTCACGTTGGAAGCTGTTCTCGTCCATCTCGCCTTTGAGGACTAATCCCCAAGTGCCGAAACGTTTTAGAGTGACAGCGTGTATATTGATAAGCAATTCCATGATTTCAATAATGCTTTCGGCATATTCCCACGCTACCTTTCCACGTTGGTAAAGCAGCGGGCATCTACTGAACCCATGAACTTTTTTGATTGTCTCCCATCCTGTGCCGTCTCCGTTGTCGCTTTTGATAGAGCGGTAGAAGTATTTATCATCGTAGGTATCTATGACCTCTGTCTTGTCTACCTTATAATATAAGGAGCGGGCTATCTCTTCCCCAAATTCATTGTAGTTAGGAATGATAGAGTAACCATCATCATACGAATAGACTTTGACGTCCCCTTGTTTCTTTGCGCTGTTGTACTGTAACAGTACGCCAACATCGCCTACTTTCTTTTGTTTGGATATACAGTCGTATTTAATGTGTTCCATGTTGCGCATAGTCCACTCTTGTTTGTATTCCATAAATGTTTTACTCAATGTCTCGTTCTTTTCCACGTTACATAGAGTAAAAGATAAAGGATTCGCTGTGAGGTGTAGAACATGCGCAGCATGAATATTCTTCTGTAAAGCCAATTGCAGGATAAGTTCGTCTATCGTGACCGCTTGGTCTCCGATACGCATTGCAATCTTTGGGATTGATTTGTTGTATATAATCTTATGCAGTGACGGGTCATACTCACGGAGGTACAAGTCCTGCGTAACTTCTTTCAGTAGGAGATTGCTTAATGTCGCTTTGGTCTTTTCATTCAAGCCTACATCTCCTATAGAGGTGTTATCATTGCTGAACTCCCCACCTCTTGTAAAGGCTTTCTTTTGTAGCAACCTCTCCGGCTCCTCCAAATACCAATTTATGTCTTTTGTCTCTATCATCTCTAAATACTACTAAGTATGTCTAAAATTCTATGCGAGTTTGTTATCTTCTTCTGTACCTTAACCGGGGTATCTGCCGGCGCCGCTTCATTGAACATCTGTAGAATGTCGCTTGCCGTCTTTTTCTTTCTCACCTCTCCTGTCTGTGCTGCCAACGCACGGTAAGCATCATAGATTAAACCTCCACATAACATTATTATATTATCGGTGAGGTCGGGTGAGAACCCCTTGATATAGGCATGAGATTCTCTTTTACTCAATGCCTGCAATCTTCCGGAAGGTAACTTGTTGAATTGGAAGATACGACTTTCAAACTGCATGTGTTTGAGAATGGTAGTCGGACCCGTTCTTTTAAGTTTTTGGTGGGTATATTTTTTATTGGCTAAGCGCTTATCATAGGTAACAATTCCTGCTCTAATCATCTGCGCTGCTACATGTGCTGCTTCATCCTTAAACCTCTCATACATTTTCTTTCCTTTGGATGTCGCAGACAAAGAGCCACTGAAAGCTATTCCGCCACCGTTTGCCCTGCCGTTCAGATTGAAAATTTCTGTGAGGAATCCGTTTCCTTGCACATCAATTATAAGATGTTCATCGGTGCAATCGTGCTTAACCATGAACTTCTTAATCATCTTTACCGCTTCAAAGTTAGAATTTTTTTCTGAATATTCAATATCTAAACAGTGAAAACCTTCCCAATATTTCATAACTAAGTTGTCTTCACCCGTTGTAGCCATGTCTATAGTGATTCTTTTTTTGTTCAAAATGTACCTTGGGGCGTCCGTAAACATAGCTGCAATGTCGGCTTCGGTAACTTCCGAATTGTTTATCTCATCCTCTTCTTTCTCATCATCAATAGAAAAGTTCCAATTAGGTTCATACATTGAATCGGCGAGAACGGAAGTAGCTGCCATCGCACGGTAACCTTTGTTGTGTGCGAGCATTTCTTTGTTATCCCGGACGTCAAAGGTGAAAAATACCATGCTCATGATGAAGTCTTCATAGCTCATGTCCGTATCGGTTTCAAGCAGCTTGTCTATGATAGGTTTACATTTATTATATACTTCCTCTTTAGACTTTCCCCAATACACTTCGTTCAAGTCACCTTTAACAATGTGGAAGTATCTTACTTGACCGTTCATCTCTTTTATCGGTCTTCCATCATCCGCAATCCATCCTCCACCGTTCTTCCCGCAACCACACAACTGTCTGATAAAGCAGTTACGCTCCGGATTCTGTGCCAAGAATATCTGAGCCTTACCTTTTGTCTTTGCACGCAAACGGGTTTGACAGGTGGATATAGTTCTCCATTCAAACTTATTACATTCCTCAAAGATAGCACGTTTGAACTGCAATCCCTTGAATATCTTATCTATGACGGTAGGTGATTCATTATTAAGCTGTTGGAACTTTATCTCGGAAGAATTATAGAACTTGATACCCATATCTTCTTGGCTCTTAATAACTTCACCTATCGGGTCGGACGGCTGAATGCGAAAGCGCCTATCGACAATCGGGTATATCTCCTTAAGAATGTCAAGTACTTTACCGCTGTCAAAAAAGTCGCTAATGTTTCTCATAAACCAAATGACTTTTGCCCCTTGATTCTCAATAAGATACGATATTGGAGAATATCCTAATGTAAAAGATTTTCCTCCTCCGCCACCGCCTGAAAGTACTACATAGTCTGCATTACTGCGTATTGCATCATACTGACTACCGGGTAATGGTGAAATTATTTTATCTTCCGTTCTATTCATTGTTTTATGTTTTCAACAAAGGTACAAAACAACAAACTAATTATTTAAGCCTTATTGTTAAAATAAGTTAAAATTGCAAATAATAGTTCGTTATACTAAATTTTTTGTAAATTTGCTTAAAATTTAACTCATTGAAGCACAATGGCAGTAAAAGAAGAAATTTTAGTGAAGGTAAACGAACGTTGTGAAGAACACAAATTCGATTTAAGTGAGACGTTTAAAGACAAGTTTGCAGAAAAGTTTGCAGAAAAATTCGCAGAGACCGACATCAACGATGAAACATTGCTTACGGCAATTGATATAGCGGTTGAAGAAAGCGGTCACGCACGGAAGAGTGCATTCTCGGAAGCGACTAAGGGGTGGGAAGCAAAGGAAGCTGAATACCTGTCTAAGTTAAAGGAACTTGAAAAGAAGCCCGAGACAAAGAAGGAGGATAAGAAAAAATCCGAGACACCCGATTTGCCTAAAGAGTGGGAAGACAAATTCAAGTTGCTTGAAGAATTGGAAAAGAAAGAGAAGTTAAGAACTCAAACCGATTCCATTCTTGGCATTGCAAAGACTAAAGTAAGGGAAGACCTGCACAAGTCCTTTGAAACTTATTTGGCTAAGCAAAACATAAATTTGGATGCTAAGCCGGAAGATGAAGCTAAGAGGATTGTGGGCGACTTTCAAGAAGTATTTAGAGAATCCATTGGCGACATTCGTCCGATGGAGGGTTCTTCTACTAAGAAAGACGTTAAGGAATTGCTTGCTGGTCTTAAGAAAATTAAAATTTAATTTAAAATTGAAAGACAATGGCTCAATTTAATTTAGAAACCTTCTTTACCTCCGCTAAGAAATTCCGTGGTGGTAAATTTGTATGGTGGAAAGATGCCAACCATGAAGACCGTAACAACGTCCTTGGTGGTGCCACTATCGCCAATCCTTATAATGGATTTGGTTACGCTTTTGCAGCCGACTTGTTCGAGTATCATATTGATAAGCCCGGTTTCCTTTTGAAGACCTTCAAAGTTGCCGCTGCTACCGATACCACTATTAAGGTAACGGGTGACGGTTATTCTCATGTACCCGAAGTCGGTAATGTTCTGATGAAAGCCCCCGACACTGTAGACGCTACGGGTCAGTCCGCTAAAGTTATCGCTGTAGAATTTTTGGACGAGGAACAGGTGTTCAGTCTGTTGCTTGACACCGCTATCGGCGCCTTGACTACTGACGATATTCTTGTTGAAGCTGCCGATGCAAATGGCGACCCCGCTACTACTGCCGCTGCTGATGCTACCGTATTGGTAAAGAACGCAAATACCTTCGTAGAGGTAGATACTCCGATGATGCCTACCAACGGTCAGTGGGGTATTGAAAATGTACAACACAACATTAATACCGTATATGGCAAACGTGCTTTCATTGCTCGTATGCAGCCGCTTCCTAAGTATATTCTCGCAAAGAATAGAAGCTACATTGACGGTATTTTTGAAATCTAAAAGAGGAGGATAAGATATGTCAAATGCTTATAAATACAATCAGAATGCTGATGAGTTGGTGAACCAGCTTTATCAGAGAGGACTTATCAACCAAGACGGTACTTCGGCACTTGTTCAGACGTTGATTGACGACTATTTGGAAATCGAATCCAACCAATTCTTTTGGCAGGAACACTTCACGATAGACGGTGCCAAGTACAACTTGGATTTGTCCCGTCCGAAAGCCGACCCCGCCTATACCATCTATAATATTACTCGCCGCCCGGTTCCGATGGCTGATGCTATGGCTCCGTTGAGTGAAGTTGCACAGATGGATAATGAAGGATGGGAACAGAGAACCGGTACTATCCCCCAATACGGTAAAGGATTGTTTGACACTTCACTTTCCCGTGAGGAACTGAAAGCCCGCTTGAATGAGTTGTCAGCCGACAATCAGACTTTGCTTGCCGGTTATGTTCGTGGTGTTGGTGACTTGATTAAGACGCACAACTACCGTATCTCTAACATGGCTGCACAGGTTATGTCTAACGGTGGTGCATACTCCAATGCTGATTCCAAGGGTCAGACAGGTATCATCCATCAATTCCCGAAATACGTTCCTGCTGCCAACTTCGTTAAGGCTGGTGCTGACGTATGGTCTAACGCTTCCGCTGACGTTCCGTCACAGATGCAGAAGATTGAAAAGGATTTCCGTGATAGAACCGGATTTGAGGGTCCGATGGAATGGGACTTGCCGTATGATATGGTTATGTCTCTGTTGAACAATGCCGCATTCAAGAAAGAAGTTAACCGCTTCTTGCGCTTGTATGCCCCCGATAAGGTTGTCGTTATCACTAACGGCGCATCCGACCTTGACGCACAGGTGATTTCTTGGGAACAATTGGTAGCTTATACCCGTTCTTCCGTATCTAAGATTTCTCCTATCCGTATCGTTAAGGAGGAACAGACCGTTCAGACTATTACGACTATCAGCACTGTTAAGGGTTGGAAGAAGAACGTTGCAGTTCTCCGTCCGCTTGGTATGGCTGGTAAGGTTGTTCACTCTGACGTTGCCGATGTTATCCTGTTGCAGAGAGAAGCCAACAAGACGATTGACTACTCTATCGCAACTGCACAGAATAGCTTGCTGTATGTGATTAACAAGACTGTTCCCAACGGCTTGTACAAGGCTTACCACACCGATGTTATCGGACGTTACATGCCTGTATTGACGGAGTTCATGGAACATGTTATTGTAGATACCGAGACCGCAGAATCCTAACACTCATATCTATATAAAGGAGGATAGAGAATGACAATATTAGACTGGCTTTCATCATCTGTACGCTACTCTTTTGATAAGACGACCTTTGAAGCGATAATCGAATCAAGGGAGTTATCGGGCACAGAAGAACTCGCTACGATTACCAATAAGGAGAAAGAGCTTTTGATTGCTGACACCATTTTCACGGCAGTAATGTTAAGCCCGTCAAGTACTGCTTCTCAATCCGCAAGCCATAATAATTATCAGCGAACCATCGGTTCCGAAACCGACTTATATCAGTCGTCCAAGATAAGTTATGCTTTGGGCATATACAAAAAGTATGATGACCCAAAGTATGACATCTTGGCGAACACTAAGGGGAAGATTAAGCTCCTTAAAATAGTTGACGTAGTATGATTGAGTTTAGGGATATAGAGGAATTTCCGTATGACGGTAAAGTTACCCGCATCATCGAATCCACCTTCGGCGATGACGAGGAACTGATTGTCTACGAGGGTAAGATGGATGTAAATCTGTCACAGCCCGAAAGCGGAAGTACCGCCAAGACGTCCAGCTATGTAATAGACCTACCACTGTCTGTTAAGGATGGCGTCTACTATAACCCTGTCCGGACGAACGATATCATAACCGTCACTGTTTTTGGTGAGACCTTCGACCTTGAAGTAGACAATTCCATCGCTTCCATGTTAGGAGGAATTACGGTATATGCGAAGAGGAAATCATGGGAATAAGAGTTAAGGTAAGTTTCGCAGGATTGGCGGATGCTAAGAAAAGGTTATTCGCTAAATTGGCAGAAGAGCAGACCCACCGCCTAATAGAGTATGCTCCACTCCTTTTGAAGAAAGCCTATAAGCAAAGCCTGTTCACGAATCGTACCTATAACTTGGCTGATAGTTATGTATGGGCTGTTTATTACAACGGTGTCTTAAAGGATAGCGGCTATCTGTATGTTTCCAAAGTGGCAGAGGAACCATCGTTTTACCACGGTGACGAGGTGAACGGTCGGGCGATGGCAGAAGCATTCGTTAATAGCTATACTCCCCAAACCTACATGGGATGGGATTTAGTGTTGGCTGCTACTACACCGTATGCAAAGTGGTTGGAGAAATGGAATTTCTACGTATTATCATCTATCTATGATGAGATTGTAGAAGATTTCGGAGGTAAAGCAAAGATAACTACATTCAATATTTGACGATGAAAATAGATGCCCGGCGAATGCCGATATACCAATATGTTCACTCCTTGTTTTACAAGAAGGTAACCAATTCTATCTTTCCTATTGAAATCCCTACCGGATTGGATGATAAGGAGAAGAGCAAAGGGTTTATGGTAATACGTATGGGCAATATCCGAGATAAGAGTGAGTTTGATTTGAATGCCTACGCCACTGTGAGAGTAACGGTCGAGATGTACATACCGCCTAAGACGAGGGGTCGTGTTAATGACACAGCCTATTCCGAAGCGGAAGAAAAAATTACAAGTATCATCGAGAATGAGATAGAGACCCCCACGGGAAAATACTCTATCTCATCTGATGGTATTTTGTCTACTGATACAATCTATGACGAGAACGACAATATGTTCTTTGTATACATGAAGTCATTCGTCGTTAGCATCACCAATTGATATTGGTTTTTCAACTTTTTCTTCACCTACATAAAGAACGGAGGCTTCTTCAAAAATTAATCTATTCCCAAATTCATCATAAGAAGATGAGAGCCCATTATGAAATGGATAATCTATTACGTATCCATAATAGTTATAATTATTAAAATTATCAGCAAAATAATAGGCTTTTACCTTATAATTATAACCTTTATATGATACTGTATCTCCGATACGAAATCTGAACATGTTATAATTAATAGTTTCCTTATTCTTAAGTTTATTTGCTCTTTCCAACATTTTGTCAGATAGTATTTTTACCATATCGCTTACTATATCGAAATCTTCTTCTTTACAGTATTTTTGATATTCAATAAGAATATCGTCCTTGTACTTTGCGAAACTTTCTAATGCTAATATTTCAGCTTCTTTCTTATTCATAACTATTTTTATTAGATGGATATTCAGCTTTGTACTCATTTATATAAAGGGTGGAAAATTCTTTAAAAGATAATCTTTTCCCATGTTCATCATATGAATAATCACCCCCATCATGGAGGGGAAAGTTTATCGTGTAACCATAACAACTATAGTCATTAAAGCGATAAGCAAAGTAATAAGCTAATACTTTAAATTCATTTCCGTTAAACAATATAGTGTCTCCGATACGGAATCTAAATCTTCTATAATCAATTTCTTTTTTCATGAAAAATACCTTTCTTTTTCTTCGTCCCAAATAAACCTATTCCCGCAATGCTTACACTTGGAGTTTACTCCCCTTGGTAAGTCAATCTCCCGGTTACATGACGGGCACACCGCATTGTACGGTGGGTACACTTGGATGAAGTGTCTGTTGAATTTTGCTATCCCATCATCGCCAATATCCCCGAACTTATCAATGTAAATCTTGATAGCGTTCAGTAAGTCCTTTGCATCTGCCGAATCCAAGTCAGCGTACTTGTTCTTAAGGAACTTCGCCAATATACGTCTAAGGTCTTCCGCACTGAAATTCACATCGCTAAGTTCAAGTGCTTCGTTCTTGACTGCCTTTTCAAATTCCGCTTTCAGCAAGTCAACCAGCATCTTTATATCCGCCCGTTGCAGTGTTTCTTCCGCTTCTTTCTCGCACTTCTCCTTAAACCGTTGAAGCTGGGCGTCCTCTTTCTTTTCGTAGTCTCTTCCTCGGATAGTAGTCATATACGCTTGTGTGGCGTCTACTCCGATTGCTACCAATAGGGCGAAAGAGTAATCCAATGGCGCCAAGTCGTTCACGCCACGGGACTTCATTTCTGCTTTTGTAATACTATAGTTTATCATGCGTCTTCTCCGTCCAAATCCTGTATTTCAAAACATATATCGTCGCAGGTATCTTCGTGTACATAACTGTCTATAAAGTCCATAACAGTATCACAAGAATCTCCGTCTATATCTTCTCCCGTCTCATAGCATTCGAGGAGGTCATTATATACTTCGTCTTTAACTTCAATGTTACTTAATGATACTTCATAAGTAACTTTAACTGTAATGTTTTTAATCTTCTTCATTTTTTTCAAAATTAATTATTTCAATTTCTATTTTCTTTGCCAACTCTTCGGCAATATGTTCTTCAAACCATTCTGAAAGTTTATCAGAAACACATTCCTTATTAGACGAATCCGCATAACAATCTCGCATTTCATCGTATATATCATCCTCTACCTTTATATCACTAAATGATACTCGGTAAGTAATTTCAAATTCAATGTTTTTTATCTTTTTCATACCCATTTATTATATATTATTACATACTTGCAATCTTCGCTCACCGATTCCACTTCTTTAGAAGAATATCCGTTTGCTGTAGTTCCTGTTTCCAATATTACTTCTTTAGTTTTATCTTCCACTTGATAAAGAAACTCTAATAATTCTTGTACTGTCATACTTTTATGTTTTAGTTTCTGCAAATGTAGCCATTAAGTTTTATATATCCAACTATTTTAACCTTATATAACAAAAGCGCCACCTTCACAGGCAGCGCTCCCAAGTTAATTCAATTTTTATGACAAAACTTTACTATGTGATTTATATGGCTGAACGTAATATTTTGTGTTGGGGAAAAGGAAATAGCCAAACCTTTTATCAGCGGGTTGCAAGTTCCGCCTATCCCCTCCACTTTAGTCACTAAAAAATATAATCAAATAAAGAGCGGCAGGGCAATATAGCTGAAAGTTAATTAGTTTTAACTAAATCCCCACCGCTCCCATTTTTATCATGAAAATAAAAATAAAAAGCTCAAAATTTCAACATCCCCTCAACCGCAACTTTAATCGGATAGATAAAGTCTTTCACGAACTTAAGCACGGTTTCGGTATCTTCTTTCGTGAGGTCTACAGCCCCTTCTTTATATATCTTTTTAGCCAATTCCGCTTCTCCGATGTCTTTGGAGTTGGAATAGATTTGGTTTCCTATTTGCTTTGACAGGTCGACTTCGGTGATTGAATCATCCACGTTTACTACCGGAACTTTGGTAAAGTCCACGTTCTTTACTTCTTTTACTTCTTCGCTCATAGTTATTTAGTTACGGGTGTTTGAACTTGCAATTTTATGTCAGCCACAGTAGCATCAATGATACTTATTGCTTGGCTTTCGATTTCCTTGTCACCGTTATAGTTCCGGTTTACCTTATTATTGCTATCTTCGTTGTAGTTGAAGTAGCCGTTTTTCCCCTCTGTTGAATTGATATTTCCGTTGAACTGTGTAATCAGTCCTTCACCGTTTACGGTTGCATCTCCGTTAATTGTGACTTCGCCGATTGTATTTTCGACATGCCACATTGTTCTCTGATTTGTGAATTTTGTACTCATACTGTTGTTTCTGCTTTAGCTATAATTTTTGTTGAATCTCCTAATTTGTTATAATGAATTTTCCAAAGATTTATTCTATTCATATATATGAGATGAATTGATTCTAAATTCCCATCATCATCTCTTGTTACGGGCAATAATAATGCAACTATAGAGTATTGAGAACTTGTAGACTTAAATTTCTCTATTCCTTCAAAATATTTAGATATTCTTTCTAAAATATCAAAGGCAGGAACTCCATCTATAATTTCATCAATTGGAATATCCCCATTTTTATAACATAGAGATATCATATCTTCTATTATCTCATTAGGAATTTCCCCCCCCCACTGTTTGTAAACACTATTTACTACTTGTTGGGTAGTTTGGATATTTCTTGGCTTCTCCATACCTATAGTTTTAATTGTTTCTTATGCACTCTTAATCTCCCATCGCATTCTCCGAAGGTAACTTGTGCCTTTTCGGAATACTTGAATACCGTTACAATCGTCTGTTCATCTATATACGGGAACCGGACTTTGCTTTCGTCAAACATATACACGATAATGGAATTGTTTCCGTCATTCTGTATATCCACGTCCGCCCCGTTTGAAAGATAGATGATAGGCGCTTTGAACTCGTCAACTCCTATTGTCGCATCGCTCCGTATTATATGGCTTACATCTGTATCCAAGATGATATAACCGGAGTAATCAGCGTACATACTGTAACTATATCCGTTAACACCGTCACAATCATGGAGTGTACATTTCCCGTTCATATAATCTCCGAACTCTTTCACCAAGTAGTCTACCGACAGTCCCCATCCTTCGTACATAGCCGTAGCGAAATAGGGTATTGACTGTTGTCTCATTGCAAGGTTGATTAATTTTTCTTTATCGCTCTTACAAAGTTTCCACTCTTTTTTATAGTCCTCGCAAAGATTCCTATTGATAGAGTTCTTGAAAAAATAAAACAAGTCCTGTTCCATGTTATTTCGATTGGGACAAAGTTAATAATATCTTGTGAATAAACAAAATTATCTCCTTAAAATATCCGCCCACCGAATAGGTTTCCACTCTTTAGGTATCTCAACGAATGAGGAATAAACAGGGTCACCATTGCAACTATCAACCTTGTACCCGTCCATCTCAAACCACTTCCCATTATCGTAATACCCACAAAACACTACCCCATGTTCACATTCAACGACTACAGGATGTTGTTTTTTAGGTAGCACTTCCTCTACCTCATCCCATACATGCACTCTAATGAGTGGCATTCCATCTTTATCATATTCAAATTTTACATTCATGATTGTTAGTTTTTAAAAGCAGCCTATCTTCACAGACCGACTGCCGCTGTAAATAAACACTACTATTAATTATGATGAGAAAATTGTTACTTATCCATTTGCAATTTGTCTTAATGCTTCTTGGTCTTCAAACGCCCGTTTGTGAATAGCGATTGAATCCGCAAATTCGTTACCTTTCTCTTTCGCCAAGTTCTTCAACTTTTCAAGCGCTTCGTTTTCGATAGCTTCCACTTCTTCGAGACTGATACCCGTAGCGGAATCAAGCACCATCCACCGGATAGCAGCAAGGTACTTGTTATACATTTCCTGCTTGTAAATATCCTTATCAGCAGCGGAAAGAAGGACGTTTGACTTAGCCAGGAACGAAAGATACATAATCATAACATCTTGGATATGCAGGTCGGTATCGCCGATAGCGAAGCATCCTTCTGTCAATGTGGAAAGCCAAGCGTCCGTATGCTGTAGAATCATAAATTCCACATCTTCCAACTTATCCTTAGCGTTCTCCATCATCTGTTTAAGACTGAATGCTTTTACATTTCCGTTATCGTCTTTGATTTCCCCGTACTCATGGTACTTTTCGCATATTTGGATAAACGAATCCAGCCACACATGCGGATTTGACAGACCGTCACTAACAAAGTTGCTGAACACATTCCGGTGGAAGTTGGTACTTACTACGGTATAGTTCTCCGTGATAGTTATGGTAAATCCCCGGTCGTCAAGCCGAAGAGTCTTTGTTTCCTTTGTTTTCGGTACGTATACAATTGCGGTTCGTACTGCCTTTTCAAGTTGGGCTTTGCTTAGTTTCTTACTTTCCATGCTGTTTTTTATCTTGGTATAACACGTATAATTTCGCCTTAATCTTGTCTTCCGATTTTAGCGCTGCCGGAACCTTAACGCCTTGTGATTTGAGGTACGCTACGGCTTCTTCCTTGTTGTTGATAAACGGGAATATCCAATCGGGGAGTTTCTCGTCCTCATCCTGTACATCCTCGCTAATTTTTTCGTTCCGTTCTTCAATGAGCATTTCCATTGCCGCTTTGCTTTGTTCGTCAAGTTGCATAGAATCTATCTCAACGTCCGCATAGTCCGGCATCGGGTAGCACTCCAATACTTTCAAGAACGGCTCACCGGAGAAGTCCTTAATAACCCGGACGCACATATCCTTTTCGGGAATGTATCTACAGATAACATAGTCCTGTTTCTTTGAGATACGCTCCACTAATCCGATACCTTTGTTGAACTCTGATTCCCCGTCCCATTCCTTCTTAGGCAGTGACGGGATTTGCAGATATATAAGGCATTCTTTTAGCCAATCATTTTTTGTTGCCATCTTCCTTTACTTTTTCGTCAAACCATGTTGCTATAAATTCTTCCAATGCTTCGGCGAATTTACTCGTTTCCTCTTTAGTATTGTCTAAAGTGATAGTAACTTCGTCCCCATCATCAGTAACTTTGAAAGTTCCACATATTTTTTCAACCGGCTTTTCCTTGATGGTGTTTACCACATAGTCAATATCCTTGACGGTAGAGGTCTGATTGACATATTTTTCTGCATCTTTAATAAGCTTTTCCGTCATCTCATTAAGTCTTCTTGCAGTAGCTTCACTTAATCCGCTAATTGAAATATCTTCCAACTCCATTTGCAACATGATGCAATAGTTGGCAATATCTTGCAACGATTCAATCACCGATTCATAATAAGGTTCCGCCTCATTCTCTAATAGATGTTTTACTCTATAGATTTTATTTTGTATGGTTCCGAGACCTTGCAGCGGACCGTATTCGTTAAAGGTCAAACCGAAAGCATCGTTATAATCGGTATTTTTCTTCTCGTACATTGCAGTTATAGATTCTGCTATTTTTCTAAATCTCTCTACTTTATCCATGACTAAATATTTTCATTAGGCTTAAAAACTCTTTTTATCTTTATTCTATATTTCCAAAACATAAGTTTCTCTTTGATTATGAACTCTTTAGGTATCATCTTCTCGGATATTTTTACGTCTTCTACTACTAATTCGCCGTCTTTTATGTATTGGAAATCGCAGGTATAGGTTATTGGCAATTGTAAGGTTCGGGTCTTAACTTTATCCTTCGTTTTCAAATGTTCAACGTATTCCTCCGTGATAGAGGGAATAAGCTCGTATTTAACATGTAGCTGTAAATCGGAAATCAATCCTTTTTTAACAGCATCTTTCAATACGATATAGCGCTGTTTTTCCCTTATGCTATCAAAATTGAATCCGTCAAATTCAACCTTCTTATTACCGTATTTACTCCTTTTTACAGGAGTTGGGAACGTCCTTTTCATCATCTACCTTTATCATATACCCCGTCTTAGTCGTTCCGACCGGATGGGTAATGTATTCCAACTTGCCTTGCTTTATATACTTGTAGATGCACTCCATTGTAACACCTTTCATTTCGGCATATTGTCTTACTGTAACATACTTCATACTTACTCCTTTCCCGTTGAACCGAATCCGTTTTCGCCACGCTCGCCATCATTCAATTCTTGTACTTCTTTCCATTCAATAGGAAGTGATATACCTAAAGAGCATTGGCAAACCCGGTCTCCGACTTTATATATTGGCATTTCCTTATTTACATGATAGAAGATAGCTGCTATTCCTCCACGGTATGGCTCATCCACTACACCAGGTGTGTTAGCTAAAACCATACCTGTCTCCCAAACGCTGCTTCTCGGAAACAGATGCAGGCATAGTTTGCAATAGCTTTTATCCAATGGTACACAAATGTTACTACCATTAAACAATATCTTCTCCAAATCTCTCTGCATCTCAATCGCCATGCCCAGCTCATACCGATAAATGTTAGGCGCTATCTCCTCGCAGGAAGTAGCGTATAAGTCCCAACAATAATCGTCTTTATACTTTTGAAACGGGGCTTTGGCGTTATCAACCAATCTTTTGTATCTGACTTCCATTACCAAATGATTTCCGAATAGTTAGTTTCTGTAATTTGCGCCACGGAGTAGTCAATCATTGTTGAACCCATTAATTCCTTAATAGTGTTGTTGACTTTTTCCATTGAGTTTGCTTGTACCAAATAGTAGAACGGAGTTTTCTTCTCTTTGCCGGACTTCTCGTCAATTGTAATAAAGTTCAGTTTCACCTTATACAGTTTGCAATCATCCGACAGTTCACGCTCGCCGATATATTCGGAGAAGTTTGTTACACCTACAGAAAGCACTTGAAAGTCTGTGAATCCATAGTTCTCTACCAGTTTGTAAGCAGCTTCTTCCGCCTTACCGATAGTTACATCATTTACTAAATATTTTTCGTTAACTTTCTCTATCTTACCCTTGTCTCCTTGAAATGAGTAAGTTACTTTTACTTCTTTGAAATTCACTATCATTGTTATGATTATTATTGTTTCCGCAAATGTAGCTATTTTATTCGGTATAACCAACGGTATATATGTTAATAAAACGAAAAACCCCGCCACAGTGTCGTACTATAGCGGGGAACAAATCATGAAGGGTGAAGTTGGACGTCTGTTGGTGACATCGCACTGCAAAGATACGAAATGTTTTTATTTAATCAAATTTCTTTCCAAAAAAGAATGGTAGGGGTTTGCCCGTCATGCAATTTTTCTAAGTCTTTAATAAGGGACAATAAGCTGAATGATTCTCCCCTATTAGTGGTGTGAATGCGAAAATGTAATTTTACCTTATCTTCACAAGGCAAAGCATAAAGAATATAATAGCTTCTTTTCTTGAATACATCACCCAATGCAATACCAAATATAGTGAGTATCGCCACTACCCACACTAACAATACATTCACTTGTGCTAACAAATAGCAACCTACTGCCCATGCTATAGTTACTCCCACAACAAAGGACAATCTTTTTATAAACTCTTTAAAATTTTTCATCAATCTATTAATTTAAAGTGATACATCCAATAAACGTTATTCCAAGGCAACGGTCCCTTTCTATCCTCGTACATTTCAGAAAGAATTTTCTGCGGTGTATCGGCATATACACAAGGAGTTAAATTTCCAAAAGGAGTCCGGTACATTCCATATCTATCATCGCTTTTCAATACCCCAGCTTTGAAGCATTCTGCATTAGTAACGTCTTTTATTTGTACAGGTTTTATTTTCCCTACAATCTCTATATGATGCGGCATCACCCAAGCCTTTACATCGTGTTTTTTATGATACCCGCTTGCACCCACGTATCTCGGATTATCCCGAAATGAAGGAATATCCTTATATGGCTGTGCAATAGCTATTATCTCGCCAACATTAAACGTAGGAGGTCTATATAATGGTTCAACATACGACAGTAATTCCGGCTTTTCCAAATATATAGTAATCTCACCATTAATCACATGCTTAGTGAGGTTATACTCATCATTAAAACTTATCTTCCTCATGCTCCATCAATTCCTAAAATTTTAAACCCTTGGAAACATCCGTCTTCCTCTTTGCATCTTCGGCACAGCCAATCATAGCATTCTGATTTTTCGGGTACTTGTTTCCCTAAATTTTCTTCCAACTCTTTTATATCTTCCTCTGATACTATTATATCTCGGAGAAGTTCTTTATAAGTGACTTCCACATATAGATTAACCTTCATCATGATAAATATCTTTATATACTACTTTCTTTGCTTCCTCTATGCTTTCTTCAATAGATGTTTTTAGAAAGCTAAAAGATTCGTTAAGTTCACTATCCATTTCTTGTAAACATCTAACAACCTTACCTATATATAAGTTGGTCAACTCTTTTTGAGTTTCCTTTTTTAAAGAAAAAAAATCTTGTCCTGTTAATTCAAATACTATCTTTCCCATGATTTTTGTTTTTAGTTTCTACAAATGTAGGGTATTAGTTTGATATATGCAACTTATTAACATTATTTATAGTAGCTAATCTTCTCATCCAATTCGGCAATCCGTTCCTTAACGTAATCTGACTTCGGGTCTTCGTCCTCTTTCTCCGGCTCCGGTTGGTTATTATATCCCATATCGGGAAGATTATTCAAGAACGTACTGAAATTCTTTAGATAAGCCTTCGTTTCCTCGCACTCCTTAACATAAGCCTTAATGGTGAACTCCAATTCTTCCACGGAGATAGTCTTTAACAGGGTCTTGATTTTCTCTTTGTCTTTGCGCCCTTTTCCGGTGGAGTGGTTGCGGGTCTTGCAGAAGGTGGGATATAGGCTGTAAAGGCGGTCTACGTCTTCGGCGGTTGGTTTATGCTTCTTCGGCTCCGGTTCAGTGGGAAACAATTCAAGCGGTGGAACTTCATCCTCATTTACTTCCACAAACCTAACATCCTGTTTATCTGTCCGCATATCCTTCATACAAAAACCACATATATACGTGGCAATTGAACACTCTCTGTCGTAGAAAAAACAATCTAAACAGTGGTAACGGTCGTTTCCTACTGATTGACACTCCAATGTGATTAATCCGACTTGGATTCTCTCACCTACTTTTAATTCTTTCTTCTTCATGATTTATTTTAAGTTAATAATACTATTCTTTTCCTCTGATACCCAATCTAAAAAAGTGTTTAATATTTCATCATAATCCACGCTGTCGAAAATAGTTTGAATATTACTTTCCGAATAGAATGTACGCAGATAATCTACCAAGGAATCATGCAGATATTGTAGGGTAACAGCTCCTTTACCGTAACCATATTTAGGTGCTCTTTGTTTCAAAAGCTCCTTTACTTGGTTCTTATCTTTCCAATCTATTTGCTTTTCGCCGGATAAGTTCTCATACTCTTGGTTTGCCTTCTTGTCTACATAGTCATTCCATTTGTTGCCGAAATGACCTTTTACCCATTTGAAGTCAATACGCAAATTCAAGTCATATACCATATTGATATAGGGAGATATTAAGTCCCGATTAACATTGGCGCTCCATTTTTGGGAAAGTACACCGATACAATACTCGCTATCAGTATAGACACAAATGGATTTATTACCATCACCAGCTACGGAAGAAACGGCATTTATTATTGCCATCAGTTCCATCCGGTTGTTAGTAGTTTCTTTTTCGGAACCGGAATCCTCCATAAGTATTTTACCGTCCCTAAGTACTACGAAAGCCCAACCGCCCATCCGATTTGTGATATTGTTAGCACTTCCGTCTGTGTAGATGATGTAATCATATTCAGATTCATCTACTTGTTCATTCTTCTTATAAACTTTACACTTCATAGTATATCAAGTTAGTTAATATATCAATATAATCTCAACAGTAAATATAGGTGCCAAAATAGAAATGTGCTTAATGACAGCATTGGTAGGCTTTTTCTTCTACTAAATCATTCATGTTTGGCTTCATATATTTAGAGTGTATTCGGTTCTCATGATTGAAAATAACATGCTTGAATCTTTCGTTATCCCCTCTCTTTGAAATAACATAAGAATCAGCAGAACACATAAAATAGATTCCGTCCCCTATATGAATATAGACGCCCGGCTCCGGCTTCGGAACCTCATCTATATACTTGAATGAACTCACTTTTCTATGTGTTGTTATTTGTAGCCGTTCTTCTTTCTTTAATTCGTTTCTTACACGTCTAAAAGAAGTTTTGCTTTGTCCGATGATGTTAGCTCCTTTTGCGATGGTGAATGAATATCCCGCTTTGCATACAAGATTATTTGGAATCCCAACGGTAAATGAATCATCACGTTCTTTTGCATTCACGTTGCAAAGTACTAACAATTTTCGGAACTCTTTAGTTAGGGCGGATAATGCCCAATTAGTTCCATTATCTTTTTTCTTGTTTATCTTAATAACATAACATGCCAGCATATCGTGCCCTTTCCTACTCTTTCTATCAGTAGCAAAGTTAAGTATGCTGATGGCTGTTAGTATATCTTTCTTGGAATCATAGCGGAATAAACTCGTATCTAATTTAGCATCTTCCAATAAGCGCTTTGCCTTTGAATGGCTAACATGACACAACCGCATGATGTTTGTAATCTTAAGATTTGTGAGGGATGAGGAACGATAGTTGAATTTGATAAGGGCAAAGAAAGCTATTAACTCCAACTTCCGCTTGTTACGGATGTTGTCGGCTAACAGGTACTTCGGCATATTTATTAATTCGTTCCTCATGTAAAACAAATGCGGAGCCAAGTAATCCCTACTTAACTCCGCATTCTATTGTGATAGTAGGAATTGCTATCGTACTACAACTATTCTAACTACCTCACATTTGTTATAAGTACATTCCTACATTTTACATTTCAGAAATCTTAAGTAGATAGAATAAAAGTTGTATACGATAGCGACACAAAGGTACGTCTTATTTTCTAAACTCCAAAGAAATCTGAAACTTTTCACAAATTTTAAAGTATTCTATGCTTCGCCTTTACAGGTTTCAACACTAAAGTGAACCCGGTATGATTAACCAACATGATGAAATCTTTCTCCATCTTAACCAAGAATACCATCTCATCCGTGTGCTTATTAGTCTTAACTGTTACGCCCCAATTCTTGTTATCAAGGGTAGTAATCTCGTAAAAACCAAACCCGTAATCAAATTCTCCTAATGAGATGAACATGCTTCCATTCTTCACGCTCGAAAAATAGATGAGAGAATACTCGTCCTTTAGCTTCGGGCTGTTCACGTCTTCGGGATTGTTCATGTTGGCAGTACCGATAACACGCCATGTGCTTTCTCGCAGTCTTGCCTGCTGCTGCTTAATTGTTAATCCACTCTGTGCGCTTGCACTTACCACCGTTGCAAATAATGCAACCATCATAATAATAATCTTCTTCATGATTTTTTTGTTTTAAAAGGTTGATATTCAATAAAAATAACTGATTCTTTATCTTCCCGTGGGAATTTATACGGGATTCTGTCACAGCAAAAAAGGTTCATGAACCTATCATGTTTCGCTGCCTCTGCCAAGCTGGGGGCGCCGCACCAAAAGGCACAACCGCCACACGTTCCATCAATAGACCGGATGCACTGATAAGTTTTACCCTCAAAATTGAACGTTTCGCCTATCTCAAATTCCCAACATCCGTTCTTATCATTCTTCCTCATCTTTTCTCTTTATAAAATCCCCGCTGGTCACGTGGGGAGTATTTAACATGTAAGATAACAAAATCGAAGAAATCGTAATACCTAAAACTGTGTTTAGGGTACTGACGAGATAGCTTGCGGGCGGCTTCCTCGAAAACATCTTTGTGCTTTCCCCTATAACTGAAACTGTTTGGTATCACTATTTCAACGCTAACAAGACGTTTCTCTATCCGTCTCATGTATAGGTGGAGAAGGAAGACCCGCTTAAGGTCACTGAACAACATCTTTATCTTTCTTATTCGCATATTTGATATATATTGGGTTATTTACCGACAACGCTGTAAATCCTGTAAAACGAACATAATATCCGTATTTAAATTTACGTATCTCATAACATTCCTGCGACTGCTCGCCAATCTCGTAGACCTCGCCGACGGTGTAAACAGACCCGTCTTGGAGTTTAATTTCAATAATTTCCATTTTATTTCCTTGATTTCTATTTGAATCGAAATATGAAGCTAATGCAAATATTAGTATCAATAATAATACTGTTGCACAAACAAAAGAGATGCAACCGTATAAAATAGTCAGATTTTTTAATTTACTCATATTACCTCCTTTCAGTGGTAGTTCGGAAAAACCGATTACCCACTACTTTCTTTCGCAAACCTGTATAGCAGGTAAGCAAGTACTAAAAAAGTTATCGCTCCCATTATTCTTCCTCCTCATCTTCGCCGAGTTCCGTGTAGTCGCATTTAACTATCATGCACAGCAGCGCTGATACAAGACAGACAAACAGCGAGCAAATCACGGAAACGACTATTACTTTTACAAAAAACATATCATTCAAATTTTAAATTCGTTACCAAGTCAACCGAGCCTATTAGTCCAAAACGCTTGCCAAGTCAGCGGCTCCCTATTAGGGGAAAAGTTCTCCGCCATCTCTATAAACAGTTCCTCATCATCGTCACAATCGTAGCTATTGGTGTCCTGTTCAAAGAAGGCAAGTTCCTGACCTATACAGCCGGACGGATATTCTATCGGGTAACCTACACCGTGTACGGAGTTGCTTCTCAAGTCAACATCCAACCATACAGCGCCCGAAAATTTGATACAAGGACAAACGGCATATCCTAATGATTTCAGCCTCTCTTGTAAGTACGGGGTGTTCTTCCGTATGTAGAATCCATTATTTACACTCATAGAACGTCAAATTTAAGAGTTTATTTCAAAAATGGTGTAGTTCATTGTCTGACCGACAAACTTCCAAAATCCGTCTTCTATCTCACGGGTTAAAAAGTAGTCGGTCAACTCAAACATTACATCCGACTTTTCGTACTGTCTCCTGTCGATAAAAAATGTACCGTTAACAACGGATGAAAACCCTTTATCGGTCACTCCGAAAACCTTTTTTAAGTCGTTGATAGCTTGTAGCACTGTTACTTTCTGTTTCATAGTTCCTCCCTTTCTATTGGTATTAATTTCCTGTCAATCATTTTTAGCACTGTCTCACTTATTTGGTCTAACTTCGCCATGAGTAGTGAGTATTCCAACGACCCCTTCTCAAACTCACAGCTTAATGAACGCAACCTCTCATTCGGGCGGCAGTATTCCAGTACGTTTTCAATGTCGATACATACAAGACTGTCCTCTCCATCGGCGAATACTTCGGGTATCTCTATTACCATTTTCATAAGTTAGCCCTTTCTATTACCTCTATTACCTTTGAGTTTTCATAAGATGGAATCTCGTTTTTAAGGATACGGAAACGTAGTCTCACCTTATCGCCAATCTTTGGCATGTCCCGTTTGAATAAAACATGGTCCTGCCCCAAGAACCCAGTAAGGTTCAAATGTGGCTGATGAGAATTTTTCAGTTCTTCGGAGTCAATATAGTATACATACCGCTCAAATGGTTTATGTGCGGTATCTATGCGCTCTACTATACCCTCCCAATAATGGTAGTTGTACCGACCTTGTTTGTTAAGGACACCGCCACGCATTTTGCGGGTAGCGTCATAAATTTCCTTTTTCTTTTCTTCTTCGTTCATAACTTTATCACTGTCTAAATTAATAATATCAAAATGTACGTCTACGGGCTTATCTAACATCGTGTCGAAGGCTTCTATTACCTTTTCCTTTACCAAGTCGATAGGCTCTGTTAGTATCTTATCCTCTACCACTTCCAACGGAAGAAGTTTCCCACTTTGCGTGCAGAGTATCATTTCTCTTATTTTATATCTCATCTTCGGGCACATCCATACAAAAAATATATATTCCTTTTTTCGCTTTACCGAAATAGTCTAAACTTTCAAGAACGTAACGTCCTCTGTTAGTCTTTTCATCACGATAATATGCTACGACCTTGTAATTACAACCTAAATATTTTACTTTCTCATTTATTTTATACTTCATGGCGTTTAATTGAAATAACCCTTACATCTTTCTATCTCATTTTCGGGAACGTTGATAAACGCCCGCTTACCTGTTATGTTCATAAAACGGCTGCCATCCTCCATATAAGCGCACTTATTCGCTGTATGGAAACCTTCCAACCCTTGCAGTACATAACCATACGGGCGCTGGAAGTTGTTGAACCCGTCCTCAAAATAATAGGCTACTACCTTGTGCCGTGTACCGAAATAGTACACGGTATCGCCTATCTTATGGCTAAATTTACTTTTGTCTACTTTCATAATTCAGTTCATTATACTTTGATATGGTGTTAAACATACTCTGTATACGGCTTCGTAACTTATTCGGAAACACTTCCGGGGAGAAATCAACGCCCGCAAACAGTTCGTTATTATTCCTATTAGCTTCCTCCATCAGTTCACGTATAGTTTCTTTGTCTTTCGGTGTTAACTTAAACTCATACCTACACTTCGTCCATCTTAAGAAAAACTTTTCTTCAGACGTGGAGTACTCCTCCAATATTGGTACTACCTTGCGCATGATGCGGGCGAACGATAAAAATTCGGGGCTTTCTATTACTCGTAAATTCAAAGTAATAGCCGTCTTATTATATCCAGCCCGCAAAGTTTCTTCATCACTTTTCCAATTAGGATTTCCACGCCCGCAAAGTACGCCCCTTTCTTTATTAGCTTGTAGAGCGTCCTTCGTGCGTTTGCTTATTAGTTCCCGTTCGTATTGGGCAATGGATGCCATAACACCCAATATAAGCGTGTTCACGACTGGCATGTCACAAAAGTATATATTTATTCCTGTATTTACAACTTTAAAAACGAACTCCGTATTCCTCGCCAATCTATCCATGCGGGCAACAATCAACGTTGCGCCTGTATCTTTACACAAGTCGATGGCTTTCCATAACTGTTTCCTATCCTCTCTTTTACCCGAAACAACATCTATAAATTCCCCAACAATCTCACCTTCTTGTGATTGGATATATTTTTCACAAATTGAACGTTGGGCGGATAATCCCAGCCCGCTATTACCCTGCTTTTGAGTTGATACACGCAAATATACTATATACTTTTCCATACCTAAAAACCGTTAAAAAGTTATTTACCTAACTTGATTAAATCGCCTGTAAAAAATGCGTAAAGCATAACGATGCAAATGATAATTCCCATAATTGTATATTTATTAGTTATTATTGTATATTTATACATTATATAATTAATTATATTAGTGAAACCCTTTTTCCGAAAGGTTATACATTAACACAAATTAACTATTTCAAAAACTCATCAGTACCCGAATACTGATAATAGAACATAGTCTCACAGCCTAATATTTCCATTTCCCGCCTTGTAGTCAGCCTAAAGATATGAAGCCGACCCGCTGCAATAGCTTTTTTAACTTTCTCCAAATTGTACCCACGGGCGGATATATCTTTCTTCACTTCTGGAAATAACTTCTTTAATTCGCGCATGTCTATTACTGTTTATCTGTTTCACGAATATAGAACAACACACAACAACCTACCACGCATACAGTACCAACAAAAGCGTGTACATACGTGAAACTTATTTGACCCACACATATAAATGCTATGATGGCAAGCGCCAATATCAGCAAATCAATTTTCAATTCCTTTTTCATTTCGTTACCTCCTATTAGTTTAATGATGAATAAATATAATTCCCTATATTAGTGGCTATCTCTTTGCGTACCGTTCGGGAAATCTTAATCCCTTCTTTATCCTCTATATCCTTGCAGCTTTCACGGATTATTTTCTGAACTGTATTTTGTTTAGATAGTTGTTCTAACGTGGGATTATAGCCCCAACATACACGCATGGATAATTTTTGTATTAGATTGAATAGGATAATGCGGTTACCTCTATTATTCAAGTACTTTATTAATAGTTCTTTTTCTTCCATGTTAATACCTCCTATTAGTTAGATTATTCCTTTTCTTTTCAAGTAAGACAGTACATCACTTAATGAATGAAGCCCGCCTTCCACTTCATCAACAACGTTACCGCCTACATCCGTAATATAGTAGGTATTCTTTTCGTTGGATGTATTAATATTATATCCGAACTCGTATAACACTCCATCAACCTCCATCAAAGACAAACGTCTATTCAACAATTCGTTCGCATCTATTAGTGAGAACCTTCTGTCTCTTAAGTCTCGTATATCCATTATTCGCCCTCCTCTTTATATTCTATCTTAATATCTTTCGGCAAATTGTCAAAGTTAGCCGTTTCCATGAAGTGGTTAAATTCCTCTTTTTTAATACCTTCATGGTTTCTATTCCAATTGAATATAAGCGTATTTGTATGCGAATAGTATATGTAATTAGTAGATAGAATACCGCTATTAGCTATTTCCAAGTCAATGTTTTGTTTTTCTAAAACTTTTGTAATCTCCTTTTCGCATTCGGAAATTATTTCCGCTTTCCTCTTTTCTATTAATTCAATGCGAGTAGCTTCTTTTCGTTCTTGTACGGAGACCTCCGAATAGTAGCCCGTGGCAATACGTTCTTGTACGATGGAAAGTTCTTCTTCTGTTAACGGTTTTAAGCAAAAACGCTCCTCCCCCGGTGTGTACGGGTTCACCCACTTGTTACCCGTAAATTCTTCCAAATCGGATATAGCTTTATCCGCTTCCTTCTTCCAACGGTCAACAATGCCAAGCGAATACAATAGATACTTGAAATATAATTTATCGTCAACGGCTGTTAGTAGGGTGTCGGCTTCCTCCTCCGTAATCATTAGATAGTCCATACCCGTTTTTTTACTTTCTTTTAGCCAATATATCCCGTTATCAATAGAATACATTGGTTGACCGTAACGGTTGCAAAGATGGAGTTTAACGAATATTTCCAAGTTCGGAAAGTATTTCAAAATACTTTCATGGACACAGCCACCGGCGTAATGTATCCAACGACCATTTTTGCTTTTTTTATATATATTTCCCGTTATTGCAAAATCGCATATCCCGTTCTTGCATTTATCCGACAATTCAACGTTCGCTGTTAGGCGGTAAGTATCTCCGCTCTTTGTATAAGTTTTCGTAGATGAATAAATCAAATTGTTAGTTTTCATATCCGTATAATTTAAAATGTTAATAATGTAATGTTTTTTAAGCTGTTAAATAATTTCTATTCTTTTGTTTCCATCGTTTAAAGTATTAATAACCTTATACCGCTGTGTCCTGTTATTCTTTACGGTTAACAGGGCTATATCGTAGCCGTGGAATAGTTCGTAACACTTACCTATATAGGTGTATTCTTCTTTATTCATCTTAAACACTATACCTTCTTTGTCAAAGACGAATAAATTTGCGTTGTAAATATTAGTTTTCATTGTATATATCTTTTAAGTTAGTAAATCAAAATGGTTTAATGCCGTATCTATATTCTTGAATTTTGCTTTCTATTAAATAATAGAAACCATTTTCGAAAAAGTAAGCGAGATAATAGCCCGAATACTCGCCTATTCTCTTTTGTTCATCCGTTAATTCATCGTCAAGCTTATTCATCCAATATAACATAGCTTCGAGCGCTTTTATATATTGTAAATTATTTTTAGCGTTAAGCCAATTATATTCGGCTAATTCTATACGCTCTATTATCTTATCAATCTTTTTCATAACCGTATATATTAATGATTTGCGATATAGTTAGCGTTCCATATAATACTATTAGCGTGTTCCAGCGCTGCCAGCCTTTTATCCTCTTTCGTTATGGTGCATTCTTCTTCATTCTTCTCTATCAACTTGCAAGCCATGCGAACAATAGCCTTCATAGTGAAACTGTTAGCGAGATAGGCAGCGTCTAATATAACGCCTTTCTTTACCTTCTTTGCGCACTGATGCCAGCATCTTTCAGTAATCAGGAATATATCTGTACTGTTATTGATATACAATAATATTAATTCTTTTCCGTTCATAGTTGTATAATTTTAATTTAAAATAGCCAAATGATTTCGTTCACTCTGTTAGTCGGTAACTTCTTATACTCGCTTAAGGCGTGAAGCTCCCATTTCTTTTGTAAACGCTTAAGTTCCGACAATGTGCCTATTACAGGCGGGTACGTGGTTGAAAATCGGAAAGAAAGTACATACTTGTTAGATAGCGGGTGTCTTTCAATGGTGGTAAAGACACCATTAGATATAATATCATTCGGGCGTTCCCTGTATAGGCTTCCAAGTTTTTTGACAACTTTAACCCCGTTCATCTCTATAACTTCTTTTCTCATAGTAGTGCCCTCCTTATTAGTCTATTCTACGACCGTTACTGTTATAACGCCCTGATGTACCTCTATCATAGTTGATAATATACACTATTGTAATAGGCTTAAGCCACCCCGATGAACGGCGCTTAAGTTCGTTAATCACTTCGTTAACGGAATTGAACCCGCTATCATACACGATACACATAACATTGTCATTGTTATACGCAATTGCCTTCACTGTGTCTTTACGACTAATTACATTTCTTGTTTTCATAATTTGTAAGTATTAATTGTTAGTAATCATTTCCGCTACTCCACATTTCCACGGGCTTGTAACCGTCTTAAGGCTGTGTTAACGGAGGGGAAAGACCCCCTATTTCCCGTTTATTTCTTTCTTATTAACGTTAAAGATAACTTTTTTTTACCGTCCTCGTAAAAACCGTGCACCCTATACAGAGATGCGTTTCCGAATACGTAATTGAATGTAGAGGATGCGCATACTACGTTATCCGTTACCTTTGCTCCATAATCCCGAATTAGAAAGTATAATGTTATATCAGTCTCTTTTATATACATTTTTCGAAGGATATTGCAATCCTTTTCTGTGTCGGAGGTATATATTCGGTATCTAATTCAACATCTTTCGCATTCGCCTTCTTCATCAGTCCAGCAGTAATATAGTCGATTAAAGGCATGGAGGCGATACGCTTGGCTTCCTTTATCTTTGACTTGGTAGCCTCGTAACGGGTGCGGTTCATCTTTATCCACAACTTGCAGAAATCGTCTTTCTGAAGGTCGGACGCCAAGTAGACTTCTTCTATATGGCTGTATTCTTCTTCTGATACGTTGACCAGTACACGGTCGGTGAATTCTTTGTATGTCATAGCTATAAGTATTATCTGTTATCAATCTTATTAATAATATTATTAACTCTCTTTATAATCCCCTTTACAATATCCCCTTTCGGGTAATTATAGTCCTTATAGAAGTCTCCATAACTCACAGAGTAATGATAATACCCGCACATTAATTCTACCTTTTCGTTACCTTTAAAGGTATTGATTATTCTCATTGCGCCCTCTTTATCCATGTGGCATTCTTTGAAGAAGATAAATCTTTCTGAAATATTTTTCATGACTATAAGTATTTATTTGTTAAATTTATTCATGGTTTCTGCAAACATGGTAGAGATACCACCTTTGCGGTACTTCTTCGTGCGATTGTTGATGTCACCATTACGGCATACGATATAATTCTTACCGTCTTTTCCAGTATAAGTATATAACACGTGATAGACAATAGAATGAGTCTTACAGTATTCGTCAACGTAACGTTCTCCGAGGCGGCTGTAATCAAAGAATAAGTCTTTCTTGAAGTGCTCTATTAATCGCTCGCAGCGCTGTACGACTTCATCATTAAAGAAGTACTCACGGATATACTTGTATTGTTCAATAATAAGACCCAATATATCTTTCTCATTAATTAATTGGGTTCTTTCCTCGCAAAGAGATTGCAGGTACTCACCTTTAGCGGTCGGTAATTCGACCTTTTCAATCCAATTAATACGATTATCCATCTTCTCAACGGCTGCCTGATATAATTCTATTGTAGTCATAGTAGTGTAGTTTGTGGCGGCTGTGACACCGCCCGATTAATATTATAAGATTGTTACGTATTCTTCGTTGTACATGCGTCTATTAGGAGTACCCACCTTTATAGCCTCGACCTTATTGTCCTCTATATCCAATACTGTAAGTACCTCTATTCGTCTTTCCTCTATCTCATTGATAGGGTAAGATAATGTGCGATAATCCAAGTATCTGTAAGTGCGACCCTTATAGATGAATAACGGCTTCTCATTGTTGCCTGAACGGTTAATCAGAAATTCGTTTAAAGTTATTGTTGTCATAATGTAAATATTTAATTGTTAATTAATTTAAGTTAATCAGTGTTAAAGGAACGCTCTGTTTTTCTTCCTGCACAAATGTAGCTACTTTACCGACACCAACCAAACTAATTTAGTGAAGGAATATTAATACAATGTGAACAAATATTAAAACGAGCGAAAGAGCCGGTAAATAAGAAATGTTTACAGAAAACAGGGGATAAATCGTTACAAATAGAAGAAAGGACACAGAAGAAATGTTAACGGGATTAACAGACTTCGTGCCGATGGAAGCGCATTGCCGGCAAAGGGAACACGGAATAAGGGCGGGAAAGACGGAGAATTAACCTCGAAAAGGCACTTCATACAACGAACTTACCGCAAAGACGGACACAATCAGACACACACAGTCGAGCACATAGGGGCGTGCGAGTAAGATGATGTTTGTTGGACAATTAATTAATAACCGTATTAGCTTCGCTAACACTTATTGGAATAATATAGAGGTTATAACTCTAATATTAATTATCCCTTCTAAAAGAAACAAGAAAGAAAAGGTTTCCCCTTAAGAGAGGGCTATATAAGGGCGCTATATGCGGGGCTGTTATGTGGTAGTGTGTCCCCGCTTCTCCCTGCATTACGCCTGTGTACATGCGTGTACGTGTATCGTGGTGTGTGATGGAGCATGGCAGCATCTCGCCTAATGTGCTGCAATTAGGTTGTTCCTTGGATAACCCGAATGAAAGAGGCGATTTAAGCGCATATCTCAATGCGAGGAATACAGTTGCATAGCTTCGTGGGTGTTCAGCCCGCTACGAGGCTGCAATGAAGTGACACGGCGTTTCTTCCTATACCGTGGTAGGGGTGGGGGGGGTCGGCGGTTCTTCGTGATGGTGGGGTACACCCCATTCCATCTCCAAAAATTTTTAAAAAATCCATTTTCCTCATCCTCTTTCCCTCATTCCATATCCAAATTCATTTCCATATACCTCAAATTTTCCAATTTTCTCCCGCTCGGCGTACATTTTCCCCTCTTCTCTTAAAAACTCTTAAAATATCTCGTCTATGTTTGCGATTTTGAAATTAAAATTCGTATGTTTGTCTCCCGATAACGGAATTATTCACTTAAAAAGTTAGATTTTGGCTTATGAATTTCAGTATAGACATGGCATTGAGCCTTCACAAGTTGTTGGACGCGATAGAGCAGGAGCGTGTTTCGGGTTTCGACGTCACATGTGAAACGTTGGATGAAGGCGATGTTGAGGTTACCTACGGCATTTACATGTTTGAGGTGGAGATTAAGGAGTTTAAGTTCTCCGGCAGCGTGAGTGTCAAGGGTAAGAAGATATTGCAGGACTATTTCGATTCGATGTACAATTAATATTTACAATTATGGGAGAATTAAAAACAAATTTATTTACAAATAAGAGCCAATCCAAGTATTTATTGGATATGGGATTGAAAGCTTGTACCGCTGATAAGGGTAAGGGCGTTTGGAGTTTTGACATGCTGTTAGACATGATACCGAAGCACATTACTGTGAATGGATGTTCATACTATTTTAGTATAGAAAAGGATTATTTGGACGTCACTCATGTGTTCAGCTACACACATAGTCCGGAGAGCCTTTATACTTTTTCGTATTATATGGGTGGAGACGAGGATATCCGTCCTTGCTTCATGATTCAGTGTACTGGTGATAACGTCATGTCTTCGATGATGGTTATATTCAATTGGTTGATACTTAACAAGCACATAAACAAAGATTACCTCAATGACTGATTTTAGAGATTTGATTACGAATTATGCCCAGTCCGAATATATTTGGGGTATGGGCATTGACAAGAGTACCGCTAACGAAGGTACTGTGTCTTGTCCGGCATGGAGTGTCAGCCGTTTAATCGACATATTCCCGAACAAGGTTTATTTCAATGGAGCTGATTATTATTTTTTCTCTGATGCCCATCCGGAGTGTGATTTTTATCAGTTCGGTTATAAGCTGGTAAAGGAGAATAACTATTTGATAGTGTTTACGGTTCCTCAAAAGGAGATTATGTTTTCGATATTGACTTTGTTGAATTGGTTATTGATTCACAAGCAGATAGACAAGAAGTATTTGAGTAATGAATAAATATACAATTTGTTGGAAGAAGAAGGCTCTGCGTCCGGACATCCGCCAGCGTATTATTGAGCGTTTCGGTTTCCCTATAGACATGACGGTAAACGGTGAGACTGTTGTTTCCGTCCGTGATGAAGATTCGAAAGACTTCATGGCTATTGTTGAACGTGGATTTATAGAAATAAGGAACAAATGAAAGATGATTTGGAAGAACTTTGTACTGCCGACCCCCGTGTTGCGGCTATATCTTATAACCTGCTTTTCACTAATGATTTGTGTTGTTGCTGTGTTATTGATTGCCTTGCCATGTTGGAAAAAAGCAGGTGGTATCGGCACGAGGTTAAGCGTTGTGCGAAGAATGTTTCGTTAGAACGGCACCGTTATGAACACCGTATGAATGATATTATGACGGAGTGCATAGATAAATTTGCGGATTCCAATGATAATTTTTGGAGTAACATACAAAACGACGTTGAAATTATGTATCTTTGTATCAAGAAGGCTTTCGACCGTGCTAATGTGGAGGATTCCTCTTTGTTTGCCCGTATCGGCTTGGCGGTCGTGATGTGTGAGTTTTCCTGCGTACAGTTACGTGACCGGGTGAAGGAGTTGTCGAGCATAGACAGGCGCTTCAAACGTATGTCTGTAGACCATTTGAGCTTGTCTAAACTATCTTATTGGATGAACAGGCTGTTGTTGGCACTTCCGGCTCCGGAGGTTGACTTGACTAATGATTCGGAGTTCACCGCAGCCTTTGCCACTATAAAGAATAAATTAATTAACCCGGCTTTGATTGCAGAAGCCATAAAAGCAGATATAGTATGAGTGAAGTAAATTTGCCATTACACTATCGTTTGGATGATATAATGGATTTCGTGAAAGAGGCCATTTCCGATTTTGACATATTGAGTTGTAAAGAGGCAGATACCTATATGTATCTGACGGAGATGTATAAAGACATTTATGAGATTCTAAAGCTTGTGAATACAATGGTTGTCAAAGAGATACCGATGGATGGACCTAATGAAGAATATTTAAATAGTTTGAACTGATGGATATTAATAGAGTAGTATTGAGGGGCAATTTGGTTGCCGACCCTGTTATGCGTTATACGGATAACGGATTGAATTATGTGTTTTTTACGATAGTTACGAATAGCTATAACCCGAAGACACAGGAGAGTAAGGCGTCTTTCCACGATTGTGTGGCTTTCCAAGCGAATGCCGACCATCTGTGTAACAAGGCTAAGAAGGGTACTCCGATTTATTTCGAGGGGCGGTTGTCCTATCAGACTTCCGGCGAGGGTGAGACGTTCAAAAAAGATGTCAAATTGGTAGCTTACATGGTGGAAGTGTTGCGTCATTGGGAGAAGAAAGACGCTAATAACCCGGGTAGTCAGCCTGCGCCACAACAAGTTCCAGCGCCTGCACCCCAGCCTACAGCTACTTCTGCGCCGGGAGCTAATCCGGCTGTGCCTCATGATGATAAAGACGATTTGCCGTTCTGAAAAATATTTACAAATTATGGTAATAGATAACGTGATAGTCAAGTACTGCCAAGAATGCGGTGAGATAAAGCCGATAACGGAGTTCTACGAGAACAAGCGCATGAAGGACGGCTATTTCAATATCTGTAAAGAATGCAGTCGGGCACGTTCCAAGAACTATTACGATGAGAAGCGTACGGATGATGCTTTCATGGCTAAGGAGCGTGAGCGTGGCAGGGAGAAATATAAAAACAGGAGAAAATGATTGAATTAGATAGAAGATTTCGGGGACGTGGTACAATGCGAGGTTGTTCTTTCACTCAAATAGCTTCATCCTCTTTTGCTTACATCTACCTTGTGGAAGATGATGAGACCGGAGACAAGAGATACGAGGTATTCAAGCGTAAGGAGGGTAAAGACATGGATGTCGTCATTGGCGGCGTCCCCGTTCACTATTCAGCAAAGGTTTTATACCCGACGGACAGGGAGTTCGGAGTTAGCGCCAAGTGTTGTACGACATTGAAGCGTGCGGTATATTGGTATGATAAATGGAATAAAGAAAAATAATATGGAGACAGGACAGATTTACGGCAGGTTGGCTGCCATTATGAAAGAGGTAAAGGCTATCTCAAAGTCACAGAAAAACCAGCAACAAGGATTTATGTTCCGTGGCATAGACATTATTATGAATGACCTTCATAATTTGTTTGCCAAGAACGAAGTATTTATATTACCCGAAGTTCTTTCGTTTACGACAGAAGACCGTCCGTCAAAGAGCGGTGGAGTTATGACATTTACCCGTGCTACGGTTAAGTATTCATATTCCACCGTGGACGGTTCATCTGTTTATACTGTAACAGTCGGTGAAGCGATGGATAGCGGAGACAAGGGCATGAACAAGGCAATGAGTATCGCTTTGAAGTATTCGTTGCTACAGTTGTTCTTGATACCTACGAATGAGGTGAAAGACCCGGACGCTTTTTACCATGAGACCGATTATTTCGGCATGGCTATGTTGGAAGTGGGTAAGGCGAAGACCGTTGACGAATTGCGTAACGTCTTCCAAAAATACCCGTCCTTGCATACGAAGAAGGAGTTTGTTACCGCTGTGAATGAAGCTAAAAAGGCGTTGATATGAAATTAGTCCAATCAGAGGTTATCTTTGAACCTACGTTACATACCTACCAACTCGGAGAGAAATACCTCTCCGGGATAACGGGTATGATTGGCAGGCGGATATTTCCGGATAAGTATAACAACGTCCCGTTCCGCACTTTGCAGGCAGCGGCTGACCGTGGGAGTAACATCCATGAGCTGTGCCAGCTTTATGATGAGCTGGGCTTGCCGTCCGATTTACCCGAAGTTCAGAACTATATCAAGATTGTGAAAGACAATAACCTTGTTCATGAAGCAAGCGAGTATATTGTTTCCGACAATTACAACTTCGCTACCGCCATTGATAAGGTCTATCGGGTGGACGACAATACATTTGACTTGGGAGACATCAAGACCACTTACAAGCTGGATAGGAAATACCTTTCTTGGCAGTTGTCTATCTGCGCCTACTTCTTTGAAATGCAGAATCCGGATGCTAAGGTACGTAACTTGTACGGCATTTGGCTTCACGGTGAGGACAGTCTATTGGAGCCTATTTCCCGCATCTCTGATATGGAGATTGAGGAACTTCTTCTTAGTGAGTTCCAAGATATAGAAGTGGATAAAAATACATTAATTCCGAAAGTTTATGCACTTCCGGATAAATACAGGGAGATTGAGCAGGATATTTTGAGTATTTATACAGAATATACCTATTGGAAAGAGCAGAAAGAAAAGTTGGGTGAGGTGATGATGCAGGAGATGGTGAAAGCCGGAAGTTATGAGTGGGAAGGCACTGATATACGGATTGTCCGTAGGCAAGACTGCATACATAAACGTTTTGATAAAGATGCGTTCCAAAAGGATTATCCAAAATTATATGAGAAATATATAAAAGAAGTTCCCGTAGCAGGGAGCGTAACCATTAGAGAAAAGAAGAAATGAACCAAGCGACATTAATCGGGTGGATAACCAAGATGAGACAGGTCAACAGATACGGTGTAGTGCTTACCATCAAGACTTGTGAGCCGGGATATACGCTAAAGAACGGTAAGGAAGTTGCTCCGGTAGTGACTTACCATACCTGTTTGGCAAGCGGGTACATGAAAGACTATATCGTGAAGAACTTCCACGAGGGCAATCTCGTCATTGCCAACGCCAAGATTTACAATAAGGTCTATACCACTCCGAAAGAAGATACCGTAATGGTTACTTATTTCAAGCTAACTTCCATGAACATGTACATGCTTGTGAATATCAATCCTTCCACTACGCCCGCTGCCAACCACCGGACTATCGGCGATGAGGTTCCGAACATTGAAGCTATGTTCCAAGATGATTTTGAATAATGGAAAAGGAATACGATATATCTCTTAACCGTGGAGTGGCTAAGAACACTCTGAAAGGATGGCAAGGTTATCTGAATGTTGCTGGGGTGACGTTCGATATTAACGTTACCTTTTGGAAAGACGGCAACGGGGAATATATTTGGATTCAGAGAAACAAAGTCAAGGTCTTTGATAAGAAGACATCCACATTTCGGGACATTAAAGCCCGCCCCCATTTTGAGTGCTTCGCCCGGTCGGTGAAGAAGAAGGAGCCTAATGTTGATTACCGTGGTTCCTTCTACTTGGCAAGTTTCAAGTTCAACATTGTAGGTCGGTGGGAGAATAAATTTAAGAAAACTTTGTCTTTTATCGTGGAGCGTGCGGAAGACCAGCCGCTGATAAAAAGAATTAACGAATTGATGAAGGAGGAGGATTAACTTTATTTAAGCGTAAATATTGTGCCTACTCAAATGTTTTCACTATATTTGTAGTGCAAAACATAAACAGCAAAATACAAGACTATCTTTTATTTTGCATATTAACATACTGTTTACCGGGTGAAGTAGCGGAAACGCCTTCATACTTTCCTTTGCTGTGAATGTTTTGCAACCCGTAGTAAGCAGTATGTTTTTTAATTCTATAAAGTTATGAAAGAATTAGTATTTAAAGGTCAAAATGACCAAGCGTTAACAAACAGTTTGTTGGTAGCCGAGACTTTCGGTAAGGAGCACAAACATGTTTTAGAATCTATCCGTGAGTTAGTTAGGGGGTGTGCCGAAAATTCGTCCGTGCCCATGTTTGTAGAAACTACCTATGAAAATGATAATAATGGGCAGACTTACCCAATGTTCATTATGAATCGTGATGGTTTTACTCTTTTAGCGATGGGGTTTACAGGCAAAAGGGCATTAGCTTTCAAACTTGAATACATCAAAGCATTCAATGAAATGGAGAAAGCATTGAAAGAACAGAAGAAGCCCTTATCACAAGCAGAACTTCTTGTACAATCTGCCCAACTTTTATTAGAGCAGGAACAAAGGCTTTCCAATGTTGAATCTCGCATTGATAAGATTGAGAAAGAAAAGATAGAGAATACAAGGTTGCTGTTCGCTTCTAACTTGTCTTCGGAGAAAATTCCGGAAATGTCTATGCGGGATAATGTCCGTTCTTTGGTGAATAAGTATTCAGCGGCTACTGATATTCCCCAACAAGACGTATGGCATAAGATTTACGACCAATTGTATTACTTGTACCATATTTCTGTGAAAGCGTATAAGAAAGATAAGAAAGAAACTTATCTTGATGTTGCTGAACGAAATCATTTCTTGGATAAGATGTATGCAGTAATTTCTAATATGATAAGAGAGAAAGGGATATAATTATGCCAACAGTATTAAAAACAACTTCTCCAATTGCGAGAAAGAGCCATAAATGTATGTTCTGCGGTTGTGAGATAGAAGAAGGGAAAGTATATCATCGTAGTACTAATGTTTATGATGGTACAATTTATGATTGGATAACCCATGTGGAATGTGAAGCAGTCGCTAATGATTTGGATATGTACGAAAATAGTGATGTTAATGGTGTGGACGGTGATATGTTTCTTGATGAGATAAGAGAATACATTCATCAATACCATTATGACGAAGAGGCGGATGATATAGCCAAAGATTGGCAGTTGTCGAACTACAAGGTAGTGAAGAAGATATTTGCCGAAATAAGTAAGCCCTCCGTTTAAGAGGGCTTTTCTTAATTTATAGCGTCATCCCAATATTCCCCAAACAGATAATGCTCTATCATGTACGGGTCTTCTATGCAATATACCCATTCAATAATCCTATCGTTCGGTTCTTTATTCTGTAACTTTAAAAACATTTCCACATATTTTTTTGAAAGTATTTCATCTATGAATAATTGTTCAAAGTTATAGAATGCTGCATCCAAACTAATAATATCTTCCCTTTCTAAATCAAAAAGGTTTAGTTTCTCTTTTGCTTTTATAAATCGGGTACATTCTTCTGTGGGAATCGGAGCATATTCATCTTCAAAAATTATACTATTCTTAACAACATCCAAGTCTGAATTTTCGCTTAATATACAGTTCAAATCTATATGATACGGTCCCATCTCTCCGGCATAGAAATTTCCTTTGACTACCGTCTGCCCGAACTTATTCAGACTATATACATTTGCCAAGAACAACGCCTTTTGAATATGGAACAAGTCCCATTTCCCGCCTTTCAAATCCAACAGGTATAGGATGGCGTCTTTCAGTTTTATTTTATCTCCTTCTTTCATATTATATTGTTTTCTGCAAAGATATGTTGTTTGTTTGGTATATCAAATATTAAATGGTTAAATTATGTAATATAGTTTGCTATATTAAACTTATTACTTACATTTGCATAAACTAAAAACAAGATATTATGAAGATAGACGAAAGTAAGTTTAGATTTAGAATCGGAGATAAAGTTAAGCTTGAAGGAGAAGAATATACTATTTTAGCATATTTTTTCTATAAAGGATTTAATGACTTTAGTAATAATTATGGTTATACAATTGATAGACACGCACATAATGGTAGTGGATATTCTTATAATGAAAACGGAGAGAGAGTAGTTTTCCCAGAAGAATCGGCATATTATGCTTTAGAAAGTGATGTATACCCAGTTCTTACTATCGCTGACCGCCTGCGATATGCGCCAAGAGGACTGCAACTTTATTCGCCAAGTTACGGGGAAGTTTCTCTTATAAATGTGGATGAAAATTATATAATAGAAGTATTGAAAAAGGATAAACATTATTTTTTTGATTTAGACGGAAAAATAACATCTTATCCCGATAGCGAATGCGTTTTATTCCCCTCTAAAGAGAACCGTGATTGGACTACGGTAGACTACTCAAAGCCGCCAAGAAAAGACTTGCCGAAAGGAACTCCCGTCTTTGTTTCTGATGAAATTGATGAATATATTTTTTATTACAGACTTATTTTAAGATATTATGCCGGAGAATCATCTACTTTCGTTGATGGCAAAAAGGATGGTGGAACTGTAAGATGGAATCATATAGTTCCGGTTTCTAAATTTGATTTTGAAAATTTAACATATAATCCCGAAGATGATTATGGAACATTCAGAGATTAAAATCGGAGATATTGTTCCCTATCACAATACGAGGGGAAACATAAAGAAAGCGAAGATAACTTCTTTCAAGACCGTGCCTAATGGTAAGGTATGGTTCAAAGGAATAAACATAGAAACTAAAGCGAAGGTATGGTATCCTTTGCATATTTCAAAAGAATTGATGAATGTAGTCCCATAAATGTAATGTTTAAAGTTAGGTTGTGGCGTCTCTTTGTGAAAAGCGGCGCCACGTTTTTATTATATTTTTTCTGAAACTCTTCGGGAAGTATAGTTTATAAACACACTTGGATTATCCCCTATCAGTTTAAAAAAGTAACCTTGGTTATAAGCTGTTGAATAACTTATACTCCAATTGCCATGATTCCCCCATTCTAATGACCCTCCTACTCGCATTTCATGAGCTTCTGTATTAGCTGGTATATATGAACTTGATTCATAATTTAATTCTGCTACTTTATGGGCATTAACAGTATCATTTGGATAGTATGGGTCAAACTCCCATAACTCAACTGTATATCCCCCTAAACTAACAGCAACATTAGTTTTATTATGACCCAATACATTATAATAAAGTACATATTCATCATAGAATGTTGAGTTATCATCCATATAGCAACCTACTTCCGATAACTTATATATTAGAACTCTTCCATTATTAATAGGCAAATCACAAAACATATCACTCCCTGTAACTTGTGACGATTTGAAAGACAGCGGCTTTTTTAGATAACTTAAGATAGGTATCATTATATATTCAACTTGTGTATCAAATCCGCCTGCGGAAGTCAAAAGGGGTATAGTCATTGGGTCATAAGATGTACCGAATGAAAAATCTAAATCATTTGCCCGACCTAACGAATTAGGATTACATGAAGCAGATAGTACTTTTTTAGTCCTACTATCTACAAATATAGCTCCTAAATACCAATTCTCAAAAGATTCATCATTATGTTCTAAATCGGTTATAAAAAGAGATGGGTCGTTCATATTATATTTATAGTACAAACGCAAGTCTATCCTTTCATCATTAAGAGTACCTTCATAGCTCGTTATTCTATACAGCGGTTTTATTCTATTCGTTTTGTATTTTTCAAAATCAAGTAATCTGTATGGTTCATCGTCTGTGCCCTTAGGAGGATTGTAGCTCCATCTATTGCTTTCGGGAGTAGATAGTACATAATCTGCCACTGCTTGCAAGTTATTTGAGGTAAATACTTTCAATCCGCATTTCCCATCTTTCCCTATATACCAACCACTTTTCTGTTGTGGGTATAAAACATCTCTCCCATGAGGTGCTCCCGGAACAGGTTTATAAATGTTCCATTTATCTATCTTCCCGTGAGTATTTTTACATAAATATCCGAGGTCGTATTCCCCGTTAACGGCGGGATAACCTAAGTGCATACACGTTAAAGAAAGTAAAACCAATATAGAAAACAAAGACTATTTTTATCTTTGTAACTCAACTAAAAATATTAAGTATGGAAGAAGTTTGGAAAGATGTAGTAGGGTATGAGGGATTGTACCAAGTGTCTAATTTAGGGCGGGTGAAAGCGATAACATATATAAGGAATAAAAGAGACCCGCATTTCGGAGAAAGAGTAGAGAAAATTCATCCGTTAGGGATTAGTAGGTATGGATATTATAGAACAGGGTTATCTAAAAATGGGAAGGGTGATAGAAGATTAGTTCATAGATTAGTAGCCGAAGCATTTATACCTAAAGAAGACGGGAAAGATTTTATAGACCATATAAATGGTATAAAAACGGATAATAGAGTGGAAAATTTGAGATGGGTTACTCCAAAAGAAAATAGTAATAATCCTGCTACGAAAGGGAATTTTAAGAATATGTTTAATCAACTTTCTCCGGATAAAAAAGCAGAAGTAACAAAGAGATGTGTAGAAGCAACAAGTATAGGAATACTTCAATTAGATTCTGATTATAACATAGTTGGTGAATATAAAAATGCCCAACAAGCATCAAGAGAAACGGGTTATCTTGCGGGGTCAATATATAATAGTAGATATAAGAAAATTCCTTTATATGGTTATTATTGGGTAGCTAAAAAGGATTACGATGAGTTCATGAGGAATATTTTATGATTTTATTAAAAATTTTAAGTTAATATTTTGAAAGTTCATATACTTTAATTATTTTTGTTGTGTCGTAATAGTGCGACAATAACTTAAATCATTAAACTTATGAGCGAAAGAACAATCGTTTATACTCCCGAAAGCGGGAACGCTGGGGCTACAGGAATGTTGGGAGTTTTAGCTCCATTACTTTCTAAATCCGGTTTAGACCCGAACCTTCTCTTGGCTATGCAGAACAAAGGAAATAATGGCTGGGGTGAAGGTGGTTTCCTAATTTGGGTAATATTTTTGTTTTTCCTTATGGGCTGGGGTAACAACGGCTGGGGAAATAATGGTAACAACGGCAACAATGGTGGCGGAGGTTACGGCGCAAACGGTATTCCAAACTTAATTAACAACGACAACGGTCGTGAATTGCTTATGCAGGCTATCACAGGAAACGGTAATGCCATCAGTCAGTTGGCAACTAACTTGAACTGTTCTATCGGTCAAGTACAGCAGGCTATCAACGGGGTTATGTCTTCCGTTCAGCAAGTGGGTAACCAAGTGGGTCAAAGCTCCATGCAGATTATCAACTCCATTACGCAAGGCAATTGTCAAATCGCCCAAGCTATTGCAGACTGCTGCTGCAAAACACAAAACGCAATCACTACACAAGGATATGAATCGCAGTTGGCGATGTGCAATCAGACGAACACATTGCAGAACACGATGAACCAAAATACTCTGTCACTTCGTGATGTAGCCAACTCTAACAACCAAGCTATTTTGGCTAAGTTAGACCAAATGACTACGCAGAATCTGATGGATAAGCTGGATGCAGAGCGTCAGAAGAGCGCTGCTTTGGCTAACCAATTATCACAGGAACATCAGACTGCACAGTTGCTTGCTGGACAGGCACAGACGGTTGCGCCTTTGAACAATGCTATTGCTGAAATAAGCGCTCGTTTGTCAAAGATTGAGTGCGGTCTTCCTCCGACAGTTCCTGTAGTATATCCCAATATACAAGGATTTAACGCTGATTTATATAAAGCCGCTGCTTATGGTGCATACGCAGGCGATTTAGCTGCTACTCGTGCTACTAACTGCGGTTGCTAAAAGAAAGGAGGAGTTATGATAAATCCATTCTATCCAATACCGTTTCCGGCTTTCAGAGGTCCCCGGTTGAAAGTTCTTAATATTTATGAACTTCCGACTGCAAATGTTTCTTTGTCAGCGACAAGTGTTGATTACGGTATTGACAAGTGCATCTATAACCAATTGCCGTGCGAATGCTACATAACTCTACAGATAAACAGTGCAGTGCCCGCAGGTGGCGCTGCATTACCTGTAACTATTGTAGCTCCTACTGGCGGTAATACCACTAACACGGGCAGTTCAACTGCCAACTCCGGCGAGAAGCGTGTTAATGTGGTAGACCATAACAGTTCTAACGTTATCGGCTCCGATTTGACCGGAACCCGTGAAGTGTTTGCTTATCTGAACAAGCGAGACAATATCATCCGTTTTGTTAATTTCCAAACGGGCGGTACTGCTCCTACAGGTGGTGATACTCCGGCTCCTGCGAGTGCAGCCGTTAAGTCAGCGAAAGCATAATTAAAAAAGAAGAAAGAATATGTTCAGTACGTTAAAACAAGGAAGTTTAATATTCGTATTAACAAAGGGTGATAAGCCCGAACTAAAGATTGGGACGGTTGAATCGGTTAAATCCACTCCGAAATATCCGACATACAATCCGTCCATGCCGTTGAACATGCAGCAGGAACAGGAATTGGAGATAAGCGTCAAAGCCGATGGTAATGCGCTTACATTCGAGAAAGTTCCTTCCAATTTGGAGATTTTCAACTATCCGAATGCTGTAATATCTGATAAGCGGGAAGTGATTCTTGCGGAAGTGGAAGGCATGATACAGACGAGTCGTCAAGTGCTTAACAGCGTTGACTATCATCAGTCTGTGTTAGATAACTGCGATGAGATACTGAAAGTACTTAATCCGCAGTTCGCCAAGGAGAAACAGCAGGAAGAGAAGATAGTTTCATTGGAGACCGAGGTCAAATCAATGAAAAACGCTTTAACCGATATTAAGTCTTTGTTAATGGAACTGAACGGTTCTTCAAAAAGTAAAACAACTTCTAAAAATTAAGTAAAATGGGAATGATAGATATTATGTCCGAAAGGAAAGGTGGCATACACAAGGCTGTTGAGAACTTTAAAGAAAGTCTCTATAACTTGAAAGAAGATTTCGAGGAACTGTTGGACGCTTTCGATGAAATGGGAGAGCGTGGCGGTAGTTCCGGTGGTAGCTCCGGTGGCGGTTCTTATGGTGGGCGTGGTGGCTCATACGGTGGACGTGAAGAGGAAGACCGCTATTGGCGTGATGAAGAAATGGGGGAGCGTCGTGGTAGACGTCGCCGCCGCTAATTAAAACTTAAAAAATATAAAGCAATATGGCTTCACAAGATTTAATGACTTACAAATGTAAGGGATTAAGCTATACGGATGTTGGCGGTGGCGCTTCGGCTGTTTATACTCCTTTGATGGGAGTATTGGAAGGTTTGTCTATAACCCAAGACGCAGCCGAGGAAACCCCGATTCCCGCAGAGTTTTACGATTTCCCGTTCGATAATGTCGGAACCTTGGGTTCTTATGTTATTGAGTTCGATTTGGTTAAATACAAACCGGAGGAGATTGTAGCTATGGAAGGTGGTACGTTTGATGCTGCCACCGGTATGTATGAATTGCCGTCTTCTTTCCAAAACGTATTCAAGCAGTTCAAACTTGAGTTCTATAATGGTATTGATTACCTTATCATTTGGAAAGGAAAGGTTGCAACGAATTGGAGTGGTTCCGATTTGAAGACTGCCCCGGTAGCTCTTCACGTTAGAATTACTGCCTTGGTTGACGACAACGGTAAAGTAGTTTCAAAGAAAATGGCAGAGCCTACGGGTAACGCCTAATTTGAGTGAAAGAACGGTAAGGGGCGGGTACACAGTTCGTCCCTTATTTTTAGGCAGGTAAATCCTAAAATAAAAGTGATAAGTGTCATAAGTGTATTTTGAATACACCTTTTTTTTAGGGACTGCCTTTTAATCCTATAACATATAAAAAGATGGAAAAACCGAGAATAATACAGGCTGCCAATAACGCAGTAGTAAAAAATATTAACGAAATGGGGGGGGCTAAAATCGAGGTTGACACAGCGCTATCTACTACCTCCGAAAACCCCGTTCAGAACAAAGTAATTACCGAAAAGGTAAATGCTTTAGAATCTTCTATACCCACCAAAGTAAGCCAGCTAACCAATGATAGAGGCTATGCGATAGAGCATAACTTATTCTCTACATTCGTTGTTCAGCAAGGCAGCAAACAATTATCAAGTAACGATTTCACGAATGCTTTAAAGGCGAAGCTGGAATCTCTCAACAACTATGATGATACGCAGATTCAAGCGGCAGTTACCGCTGTGCAATCTCAATTGAATACTTTAGTTTCCGGCAACGCTTCTACCGCCATTGAGAGTTTCAATGAGATAATCAAGTTCTTGGAAAACATCGAGGATTCTACTTCTTTAGACAGTATTATTGCAGGCATACAGGCTTCCATCCCTACCAAGACTTCGCAGTTGTCTAATGATTCCGGTTTTATTACATCTTCTTCCATTCCGACAAAACTTTCACAATTATCTAATGATACTAATTATGCCAC